>Ga0102934_1002670_pt1 | contig 12278 bp, 9 predicted proteins | sample SalPonR2_A_D1_MG_FD_78175 | JGI IMG/M metagenome (GOLD analysis project Ga0102934, IMG submission 78175) | Salt pond soil microbial communities from South San Francisco under conditions of wetland restoration - Salt Pond MetaG R2_A_D1_MG | ecosystem: Environmental > Aquatic > Marine > Intertidal...
ATGTTCCGGCAGGATTGTTATTTTCGTTTATAATAATTTTTAAACTCTGCGGTGTATTAGTCTGTACTGTTGGTGCAGACGGCGGATTGGCATGCGTATAAGCACTTCCCATAATAATAAAAGATGTATTTGTGCCGTCATTATTTCGGGCCTGACAATAAAAAGTATAATTGGAGTTCGGCAATAATGAACTGCATGTCCAGCTTAAAGCAGTACTCCAGGAAGAAATTTGTCCGGTGTTTGCATTGGAAGCACGGTATTCAGTTCCTCCAGGATTGCCGCCGGAAGTCCATGACAGAGTAATACTGTTTGAAGTAATATTGGAAAACAATGAAAAGACAGGGTCGTTACAATACGAATATGCTGTATCCGAACTACTTAACGCTGTTTCAATATCGTCGTTGTTTCTTGCTTTAACTGTGTATGTATATTGTTTATTGGGATCAGGCAGGGAGTTGTTGGTTGCGCCGGCGGCTCCGCCCCAGTCTGCGTATGTCTGCCAGGCCTCGCTTCCCCCCAAGCTGCCGTCATTCTGTAACCATCGGCTTAGAGTTTGATTATAAACAGCGTATTCTGTAGAAGGAGGATTAAAATTTGTATCTATACATATAAGAATAAAATTACCTTTGCCACATAAAACATCAGGAGTACCCGGCACATTGGCATATGTATATGTACTGCCAAGTGAAGTATATGTTGTTGTAACATTATCACCATTTCGGGCACGTACTTGATATGTATAAAAAGTATTTGGAGAAAGACCGGTATTATCCCAGGAGAATGTAGTAATCCATGCAGAGTTAATACTTTCCGTCATATTTTGTGCCTGATATTCAGTTCCGCCTGGATTGCCGTTTGCAGTCCAGTTCACTCTAATAGAGTTTGAACTTATGTCAAAAGCAGCTGCTCCGGGCACTCGTGCAAGAGTATATCTTTCCATAACCTGTGACAGGTTTTCCCCGTCTAAGTTGAAAGTTTTCACCGATCTGGCATAATATGTATTTACATTAAGTCCTGTCTCTGCCCAGTTGCTCATGTCCGTCGGAAGGGTAGAAGATATATCAGTAAGTCCGTTTGACGTTGAAACAAAATATTTTGTTTCATTTGAAGCAAAATCATACCACCGCCACTCAATAGCATTTGTATAAACAACTGCGTTTTTTGGATATGCCGGATGCGGCGTACCGTCTGCAACACCGGCATATACTACCCCGCCCGAAGCTTGAGCCCCGATATACAGTTTGTCATTAAAAACTTCACAGGAATATGCATCCGCTTGTTCATAGTAAGAGCGGTCAAGGGCAGCGCAGCGAGTCACTTCCCAAGTATTATTTGAACATCTTATTAAAGTAGAGCCATTACCTGCACTATCCGGAGAAACATAATATAAATAACCTCCCAATACCGCTGGCTCTCCTCTCCTGAAAGGAAGGTAAGGACAGTCAACACTATCATTATAAGCCTCACTCCAATTAACCCCGTCAGCAGTTTTTAAAATTATAACATTCCCGTCTGAATCCCTTGAATAAACAAAATAAAGTTCATTATTATATATAGCAGTTTTATGAGATTCTACAAATCTTACATCCGAAACTGTGTGTGCTAATGAAAAGTTTACGCCATCTGAAGAAGAATATATCCTGATCTCATCATTAGCCACAAAACCATCGTGTGTGATCAAGTATAAATCATTTTTAAATTCGGTCAGTATAGGAGCCCACGCAAAATCTGAATTCCCGAAACCGCTGTTACTTATCTGGGTCCAGTTGGCAGCATTTGCGTTATTGACTGGAAGAGCGGCCCGGTAAAGGTTAAAGCCACTCGAGCTATAACTTGAAAGATACAAATATCCATCATATTCAAAAATGTCTCCCTTTTCTGCCAAATTATCCGGACTTACAGCTATCATTTTTTTTTCATTGGAGTACCGCATAACGTTGTAATCGGGAGTACTTGTTATAAAATACATATCACCACTACCCTGTCCCATTCTCGTAATTAGATGATCATCATCTGGTGCTTCCCAAATTTTATTCCAGGTAACACCGTCACTAGAAATATAAAGCTTATGCCTGCTACTATGCTTACAGAAAGTAAAAATATGGGTTGAAGTTGCTCCCATTATCCTAGCATTATCTGTATCCGGAAAATTTGTTACTTTTGTTATAGTCATAGCCCGAACTGTGGAAATTAAAATTAAAAAAAATACAATAATTAAGGTAATCTGTTTTTTCATTTTTAGCTCCTAAAAATTATAAGAATTTTTTTCGGTCAAAATCGCCTTTTTGACCGAAAAATACAATAGGTGTATGTTGTATATTTGAATGATTTTTATCCGGGAATGATTTATTTTTTCCGTCAAAATAAATTCTTACATTACATAATTCTTACATTACATAATAATGTTCAATTATAATGTAATTGCTGTCAAAATGCAAGTAATTTTTTCAGCTGTTTATTATTTTAGCAATTTTTTCTATCAGGCTTTCCAGTTCAAGCGGTTTAAAAAACACATCCACAATACCTTTGGATTTTAACTGTTTAAGCTCAACCTGCCGGTCATAACCGGTAAAAAGCAGTATGGGCAAAGAGGGCGCGGCGGCATGCAGCCGGGCAGCCAGGTCCTCTCCCCGCATACCCGGCATCATCTGGTCAGTTATAACCAGGTCGTAAGTGCTGCTGTGCTCCAGCAAATAGGACAGGGCGTGCTGTCCGTCATTAGCGATATCCACCCGGTAGCCGCCGGACTGCAAAGCTGCCCGGGCTGCATTTAAAACCGCCTGTTCGTCATCCACAATAAAAATTTTTCCTTTATGCTTGTCTGCTGCCGGTTTAAAACCCGGACTCCGGGCAGACGGCTTTTTCCCCGTACATGGTAAATATACACAAAAAGCAGTTCCCCTGCCTTCCATGGTATCTACAGTTATACCTCCGTCCACGTCCTTAACAATGCCCGCCACTGTAGCCAGGCCCAGACCAGTACCGCGGCCTACTTCCCTGGTAGTAAAAAAAGGATCAAACATCCGTTCAATATTATCGGTACTGATACCGCACCCGGTATCGCTAACGGTTAGTTTAATATATTCACCGGGAGACAGAGTACTGAAGAGAGCAGGCAGGTTCTGCTCAAGTTTACAGTTATGCATGGCTACAGTCAGTGTCCCCCCGCTTGTTTCCATGGCAAGAAAAGCATTACTGCAGAGATTAAGCACAAGCTGATGCATCTGCATGGGATCAGCCCAGAGAGAACAGCAGTCAGCAGCTATATCATGCACGAGCTCTATATTGGCCGGAATAGTATTGCGCAGTAACTTGAGTTCCTCTTTGAGTAAAGGTACAGGCAGTAAAACCTGTTTTTCCTTTTGCGTTTTACGGCTGAAAGTCAGTATCTGCGTAACCAGGTCCGAAGCCCGCAACCCGGCTTTACGTATCTCTGCCAGAGCTGTCTGCAGTTTACTGTTGCCATGTGTATGATTTTTGGCTACTGCCAGAAAACCGAATATAATCTGTAATATATTATTAAAATCATGCGCGATTCCGCCGGCCAGGGTGCCGATAGCTTCCATCTTTTGCGACTGACGCAGCTGCTCTTCCAGCTCTCTTTGCCGGGTCAAATCACGCACTACTGCCCACAGGCCGGCAACCCGGTTACTCTTATCTTTTTGCGGATAAACCTTAAGCTCAACCGGAAAAACAGTACCGTCTTTACGGCAATACTCCTTCTCATATACAGCCACTGCTGCCTTTCCCTTAAAAACCCCTGCTAAAGCTTTTTTTTCCGCTGCATGCCATTTGGAGGGGGTAATTTCGTAAAAATTTTTTGCTCTTAGTTCCTCCACACTATAACCAACCATCTCCCGGTAGGCCTGGTTACAATCCTGAAAATACCCTTTACCGTCAACAAAAACATACCCGTCTGTGCTGGCCTCAAATATTTCCCGGTATTTCTTTTCACTGGCAGCCAGAGCTTCCCGCATACGGTAATCCTCAGTTACATCCCGGAACACCATTACCACGCCTGTGACCCGGCCCTGGTCATTACGGATAGGCGCAGCGCTGTCTGCAATCTGATAGGTACTGCCGTCTTTAGCAAGCAGCATGGTATGGTTGGCCAGTCCTGTAATCTTTCCGCTTTTGATCACTTTTTGGACCGGGTTAACTGTCCGGGCGCCGGTATGGGCATTGACTATCCTGAAAACCTCTTTCAGCCGGCGGCCGCGGGCCTGTTCAAAACTCCATCCGGTCAGTTTAAGCGCGATCCGGTTCAGGCTGACTACCCGGCCCTTTATATCCGTAGCAATGACCGCGTCCCCGATCGAATCCAGAGTAATACGCAGATTTTCCTCGCTTTGCCGCAAACGGTTTTCTGTTTCCTTTTGCGCTGTATTATCCCGAAAACTGGCCACTACTCCGGTAAGCTGGCGGTTATTAAATAAAGGAGTACTGTTTACAGAAAGCCATTTAATCCGTTTATCAGGCAGAATGATACCATGCTCCATATTATAAACTGCTTTTTGCTCACGCAGAGTAACTGTGACCGGCAGCCGGGAAGGGGGAAGCACCTTTCCCTGCAGATCAAGGTGCTGCCACTCAGGCTGTTTATAGCTGCGGCTGGTAATAATATCTTTTTCCAGTTCCAGTATCTCTTCCGCACGCTGGTTGGCATAAGTTATCTCACCTTTGCAGTTTACTAAAACCATTCCCTCAGCCATAGTAGCAAAAATTTTATCCTGCCGTTTTTTCAGTGCTGCTATACGCTCTGTTTTCTGTTTACGCTCTGTAACATCCCGGGAAATACAAAGTATGCCCTCTGCGACCGGATAAACATTTACCTCATAATAAGCTTTACGGCCGTCTGCAAACTGATACTCGTGTATAACCTGGTCCGGCCGGCGGCTGTGCATCACCTGCCTGAATACTTTAAAGAACGGCGTGTTTTCCACACCCGGAAACAGTTCCGGCAAGCTGTTGCCAAGCAGTTTTTTTCTGCTCATTCCGGTAAACTCCGTAGCAGCTCTATTTACTATTATATGCCGCCAGTTTCTGTCCAGAACATAAACACTGTCGGTTATGCCCTCAAGCAGGGCCCGGTAACGTTTTTCACTTCTCGCTGTCTCCTGCACTGCGGTTATCTGCTTAACGCGGCTGTAAAAAAAACGGGTAACAGTTTCCAGAAAGTGGCGGTAAACAGTTTTTTCCCGGGGCGGTAGAAATAACACCAGTCCGCCGGCCGGCCTGCCCTGTAAAGCAAACCCTATGGTGTAGACATCTTTTAATCCGCTTATCCGTTCTAACTGCCGGCAGATAGTTTTGGGAATCTTACGTTCAGCTATCTCATACAGTCCGCCGCTAATATGTTCCAGCCGGCCGCTTTTAAAACGCGCCAGCTGCTCCGGGTTCATCTCGGATCTTTTTACTGTAAATTTCAGGGGAGCAAAACCGGCCAGTTTACGGAATGTTTTAAAAATTTCAGGCATACCGGAAACCGCCCTGAGCCGGATAATATCCGCATTACGGTCATAAAGCGTTACTGCTGCAACAGCGCCCGGATGCAGCCGGCATGCCGCATCAGCCAGACAGGCAGCCATTTTATCAATATTGTTAAGCCGGCTTAATTTAAGAATGACCCGGTTAATAAAATTATTCTCCCCGGCGAAAAATTGCCGCTCCTGCTCTGTTTTTATTTTATTAAGTCCCTGACTGATATCATTAGCCACCTCACAAAACAGGCTGCGGGCATAATGATCATGCGCATAAGGCCGGGGAATAGATACGGTAATCACGCCCCAAACACGGCCCCGGTATTTAAGCTGTTTAACCATACCGGAACAACCCTGATAATGTTTGGCCAGTAAACAATCCGTACACTCATCCGGAGGGTTGTCGATTATCTGCAGCCGGCCGCTTTTAAGCGCTTTTTTCATACAGGCGGTTAACTGCCCCTTTTTAAGCTGTTTATCAATACGCGCTTTTTTACTCTTACTGAAACCGGAATAGGCTGTAGCTACCGCCCGGCCGTCCTCTACCAGGGCTACCCAGGCGTTAAAAAAACCCTCCTTTTCCACCAGTGCCTGACACACTCCCTGGATAAGCCGGTCCCTGGTACGGGCCCGGGCAATAACCTGGTTTACATTACGGATACATAAAAGGATACGGTTAAAATGGCCGGCGCGGGCCAAATCCTGTTCCTCTCTGCTTATATCACAACCGGAAACACTGACCCCCTGCAAAGCGCCTGCCCGGTTAAACAGCGGAGTCAAACTAATCTGTAAGGCTAAATAATGTCCTTTTTTATGAGTACAGCCTGTTTTCCCCTGCCAGGACCGCGGCTCTCCGGCCTTTAATATTTTGTGCAGGGGGCGGCAAAAGTCAGCTGCCGGCAGCAGTTCATCTACTGCAGATCCCAGAGCGCGGCGTTTGCTCCAGCCGTAAAGACGGCCGGCCGGCCGGTTCCAGTAGTTAATAATCCCCCCGGCGTCAACAATAAATACCGCACTGCGGTTGTTATCGGTTATCTGTTTAAAAAGATCAGCCGCCGCTTTGTTTTTCCGGAAATGTTTAGCCATCTTCAGTTCCCGCCTCCTTTATTAAAAAAACACCCTCTTCATACTTTACCCGGACACTCCTGTCAGCCGCGGTAGACCTGCTCCTGCATATTGCCCTAAGTCAACTTCGGCCTCAGGTGCAGGATTACACAACATGTTTAAAGCCAAAGCCGGCCGGTGCTCCGGTAAGCACTTTTGGTTTTAACAGAAAACCGGCGGTCAGTTTCGGGACTGAATTTTGCTGCCTGGAAGAGAGCATGATTTTCTGTTCTTTATAATATATACTTTACTTATAAAAAAGTTCGATATAAACATTTCCGCTCAAAGCAATATTAAATTTATAACTAATTATACTATAGGTTTCAATTCTGGGCACCCGGATAGTGCTCTCTCTGCCGCTTATCAAAGCCGGGGGTGTAATAGTAAAAGGGTTCTGTTCTTTATGCAGATACTTTTTCACAGCGCCGGTTATTATATTAAGGATCTCGCCGGCAGCATCAAGGGCCTCGGCAGCAGAGACTTCTCCGCCCAGCATACAGGCACCGTTTTTCAGCGCAGTTTGCTTTGAGCATTTAAGCACAAACAGGCCGTTATAACTGCCGGTAAACCCGATAAAACAGGAAAATTCATCCAGATGCTGCTGATCCGCTGTTATCGGTTTTTGTAAAATTTTTTGCACTCTGCAGTCAAATAACTGCTGCAAAGTATTTTCTGCTGCCTTACCCATAGCAGCAGTTATATTTTTTTCCATCAAAAAAATCCGTCTGCAGGTTAAGTTTATAATGCAAGCAGTTGAATGCCTGTTATTTATCTTCGTTCTGGGTCACATAAACTTCAATATAAAAGCTGCCGATTTTTTCCGCCTCAAACTTAAACAAAGTGATATCACCATCAATTTTGGATTTAACAAAAACTTTATAATCCTTACCGGATACTATAGTAGGGGGAGCTACCTTGAACGGATCATCAATAACCGCCAGATGGCTTTTAATAGCGCCGGTTATCATATTAAGGATTTCCCCGATAGCATCAGCTACATCATCAGGTGATATCTCGGTACCCAACATACCGGAAGCAGCCTGTACTGCAACTTTTTTGGAACATTTTAAGGTGATAAGGCCCTGCATATTGCCGGCAAAACCGATAACCACACAGTATTCCTCCTGAATTGCCTGGTCCAGCGATATTTTTTTACCGGCAACATTTTGTACACTCCAGCCCAGCATCTGGGAAAAAGTATCATCCACACCTCTTTTTACAGCATTAATAAATTTTTCATCCATTGTATAATCCTGCTGCAGGCATCAGCCGTTTACTACATCTTTGACTTTTTCGAGCACCTTGTTACGCTGGGGCGGCTTGACAATATAATTTTTAGCTCCTTTGGAAACAGCATCCAGAACTGTCTCTTTCTGTCCCTCACTGGTAAGCATTACCACTTTGGCGCTGCTGTCCAGAGCAAGAATCTTTTCCAAAGCCTCTACTCCGCCCAGTTTAGGCATATTAATATCCATGGTAACCACATCCGGTTTTAATTCCTTAAACCTGGCTACTGCCTCCTCTCCGTCAGCAGCCTGGCCGCAGACATCGTATGATTCTGATTTTAACACCTGGGTTATGATCTTGCGCATAACCCCCGAATCATCAACTACCAGCACCCGATAGGGCTGGCCGTTGGTCTTAAGGCCGTCAGGATCTTTTTTATTGACTTCACCGACAATATTATTTGACTTGATCATTTTAATCTCCTTGTAATAAAAAAATTATTTAGCACCGGCAGTCTCTGCCAGTTTGGTATCCACAAACCTGTCCAGATCAACAGTACTTTTACTTACTGTTAGTTTGGCAGTAATATATTCATGCATTTTAGCCAGGTCATCCCTGACCGGCATCAGTTCATCAGTAGTGATCCTGTCTGCGGGACTGGTTAATATTTTTTCCACTACATCCCTGTCCTGATTAAGAAAGCCGGCGCCTATAGCAGCGGCTTCGTGGGGATTGGTAGTAATAAGCTGGCCTGCTTTAACAAAATTATTCACCAGCTCCTGCACCGCATCATAATTTTGGCCCAGAATTTTTTCATTAACAATAAAAACACAGCAGGGATGGCCGGGCCAGACATCCCTGGACAGGGCCATCTCCTCACCTATGCCTTTTTTAACCACCTGGGAGCCAAAGGGTTCAGCTACGATAAAACCGCCTATCTCTCCCTCCTCATCATATTCCAGCGCAATCGGTATCTGGGCCGGAGCCATTACCTCCAGCATAACATCTTTGCCCGCGCCCGGAGTAAGTCCCTTCTCGGTCAACAGTTTATGAATAAGCATATTATGTACTGAAAGCTGATACGGGATTATAATGGTTTTACCTTTAAAATCCGTAATTGTTTTAATATTGGCAGCTTTGTTTTTGATCAGAATACTGCCGTTTTTATGCCCTAAAAGCAGCAGCTTGGCTTTCTCCCCTGACTTAAACAGATCCATAGCATAAGGAGCAAGAATAAATGCTCCGTCTATAGCTCCTTCACTGAAAGCATTACCCACTTCCTGCCATCCTTCAAAACAAACCGTTTCCAGAGTTGACAACTCCAGCGGCAGTTCCCCGGCAGAAGCCTTGGCCTTTGCTACTCCCAGCACCAGATGATCGGTAATAGCAATATGGCCGATCTTGATATTTGGTTTACTCATATTATACTCCTGTTAGTATTTTTGTTTTATTTTAACAAATAAATGTTTTACTTCCAAAAACGCTGCGTAGACCTCAGGATCAAAAGCGCTCTCTGCCTCTCCTGCCATAATGTCCTCTACTTCACTCTCCGGCAAAGCCTCCTTATAGGTGCGCTTCATGCTAAGCGCATCATATATATCAGTTAGACTTACAATACGCGCGCTCAAAGGTATTTCCTGCTCTTTCAAGCCGGAGGGATAACCGCTACCGTCCCATTTTTCGTGATGACTTAGGGCTATATCCCGGGCCATATGCAAAAAAGCAGCGTTGTTATTGTATTTACATATCTTATCCAGAGCTTCTGCTCCGATAACTGTATGATTTTTCATAACAATATATTCAGCCTTGCTTAACGGCCCCTGTTTTTGCAGAATATAATCCGGCACCCCTACTTTACCAATATCATGCAGAGCACTCATCTGATAAATGTCATTAATAAACTGTTCGTTTATCAGGCGGCGGTATTGCGTACGCCGGGACAGTGACCTGGCCAGCGTTATAGTATACTCCCGGATACGCTCCAGGTGGGCCCCGGTCTCCGGATCCCGCGATTCCGCCAGTTTGGCCAGAGAAAAAATAGTGGCATTTTTTACATCCTGCAGGTCATCCAGTTTCTGGTAAATATCCTTTTTCAGCTCCTTTTTTTCACGGCTGAATTTTTTATGCAGCAGCATATTCTCACACTGTACTTTTATACGCATTAAAAACTCTTCCTTATCAAAAGGCTTGCGTATATAATCACTGGCGCCGGCCTGAAAAGCAGCCCGTTTATATTCTATCTCATCCAGCGAAGATACCATTATCACCGGTATATGACGTAAATTCTGCTTTTTTTTGATCATTTTTAAAAATTGTATACCGTCTGTGTCAGGCATATCTATATCAAGCAGCATAATATCCGGCAGGCTTTTCTCCATTTGCTCCTGCGCCTCAACCGCTCCGGCTGCTGTTAAACATCTGTATATATTTTGACCGTCATTATAATTATCCAGTCTTCGTTTATACAAAATAAGCTGTACATTGCTATCATCAACACATAAAAGATTGACAACATTCATATCACTGCCGTTTCCTTATAAATTTAGTCATAAAAAGCATGCCTTCAGCATTGAAATACTGTTTAATAACCTCGCAACCGGTAAAATTTATCTCTTTTTCCTCAAATAATACCTGGGGCAAATCCAGCTGATAAATACTCTCGCTGCCGTAAATATTGCGCATTATATTTCCTGCCAAAACATTGAGCAGTTCCAGAAGACAGTCATCCACCCTGAAACCCGGTACATCGGCAAACTCTGCACCGAAAATATTACCTACTATCTCCTGCTTGCACTCATAAGTAAAATAAAGCGCTACTGCGCCTGAAAAAGGCCGCAGCACATTCACATAAAAAATAGGTTTATAAGCCGGATCCGTGTTTGAACTGACCGGCATAGTATCAATAAAAGCCATGTCCGCCATAGTCTTTTCCACTGCTTTACTGACCGCAGTTTTAACTGTATCCGCATTAAAATCAGACATCAGACCTCCTTTGCAAATATATTGTTTACAGCTACCGGAGAGACCGGCTTGCGGATCACGCCCTTGATATCCATATCTCCCAGCTCCTCCCTGACTCTCTCTCCCTGCAGACTGGTTATTATTACTACAGGTATGTTTTTCGTATTTTCTTTCAAAGTCAGCTTTTTCAGCAGATCAGCACCGCCCATTTTAGGCATATTAAGATCACTTACAATCAGGTCTACCGGATTATACTCAAGAAAATTCAGGGCTTGCAGACCGTCGCCGGCGCTGGCAAACTCTGCCTCGTCAAAACCCGCCATCTCAAAACAACGCTTGATTATCATCTGCGAAGTCTCTGAATCATCAACAATCAGTATCTTTTTATAATCCATCTTTATATCCTGATCAATAAAATTATATATCCCAATGCCGGCCTCCGGAACTGATCTCTACCCGGCCGTCCGCAATATATAAACTTACCGTACGGCTGATGTTACCGCCTGTATCCTCAGCTATAGGGCCCAGGCCATGCTTCCACAATATCTTCCGCACTGCCAGTAAATTCCGCTTACCTATGTCAAAGGAAAATTCACGGCTCATAACATTGGCGCCGCCGGCCAGTTTTACCGTAAGGTTGTGCCTTAAAGCGCCTTGCTCTTTCATCTTGCCTATCAATAATGGCAGTCCGGTATCAGCGAAATATCCCGGCATCAATTCCGCCTTTTCCCTGTCTATAGCTGCCCTGGGCAAAGCTATATGGATCATACCACCTATTCTTTTAAACTCATCATAAAGACACACTCCCAGACAGGAGCCCAGAGAATAGGTTTTCACTATCCTGGCCGGATCCCGGCATATAACTATACTCCCGATACCGGCCACTAAAAAAGAGTTTGCATTAAATTGGTTCACTTCATCTCTTCCAGTAAATTAACTATATGACAGGGAATGCTCTCCAGAGCAACCAGCCGCTCCGCTGCCCCGCACTTGTAAGCCTCTTTCGGCATACCGAATACTACAGCTGTTTTCTCATCCTGGGCAAAAGTACGCGCTCCCCGCTGCCGCATATTACCCAGAGCATACGCTCCGTCCCGGCCCATACCGGTTAATATGCCGCCCAGGGCATTACTGCCCGCATGTTCAGCCACAGAATTAAATAATACTTCTACTGAGGGACGATGGCCGTTTACCAGTTCCTCACCGCTGCTTATACGCGTAATATAATACCCGCCGGAACGCTCTACCCGCATGTGATAATCCCCCGGTGCTATCAGTATGCGTCCGGTTACGATCCGGTCCCCGTCTTCCGCCTCTTTTACTTCAAATCCTGTCTCACTGTTTAAACGCTGCGCAAACATACTGGTAAACCCTGCCGGCATGTGCTGGGTTATTACTACCCCCGGTATATTAGCCGGCAGGGAACTCAGTATTTTTCTAAGAGCTACGGTTCCACCGGTTGAAGCGCCCAGGGCTATAACTTTATCAGTAGAACCCTTTAAAACC
>Ga0102934_1002672_pt1 | contig 12272 bp, 13 predicted proteins | sample SalPonR2_A_D1_MG_FD_78175 | JGI IMG/M metagenome (GOLD analysis project Ga0102934, IMG submission 78175) | Salt pond soil microbial communities from South San Francisco under conditions of wetland restoration - Salt Pond MetaG R2_A_D1_MG | ecosystem: Environmental > Aquatic > Marine > Intertidal...
CTGAGCGAAAAATAAATACGGGCCCTCGAAAAAATAGTGAGGGGTGGGGATTGGACACGAAAATTTCGAGGCCGATTGGCGAAAATCGAAAGTGACAAATCGCAAAAGTGACATTTGACATTTGGGTTTTAAGCCCGAAAATGCAATAAAAAATTTTTTGGTGGTCGACCACCCCCTCCGAAAGAATTTTTTCCGTTCTGAGACGCTCCTCTCAGCGACCAAATGAATACGTTGAATTCATTATATTAATTCGAATTCAAAAAAATCCCTTATCCGAATTCAAGACCCCAATGCAGCACCCCGACCCAAACCACCAATCCCCAAGACCATAAACATTGAAAATGTCTCTCGTATCCTCACTAGCCAAAGACCGCCTGAAGGCCGTCATGAACAAAATCTCAGCGCAGCACCGGACCGCGCCTGTCCAAAAACGCAAAACCAAAAAGGGCGGCGTCAACCTGGAAGGCGTGGTCGTCGAGTCCTACTACGACGAACAACGCGGCAAAACAGCCTTCACCATCCTGGTCGCGAACCCAGTCTCCTGCTACAAAGCCAACGGAAACATCAACGACAGTAGCGGGAGGAAGGTCGGCCAAGTCAACCTGGACTCACAGCCGCCGACCGTGAGCATCGTGGTCCAGGTGCCGGCCAACTTCAAGCAGCGGGTGGGCGAGTACCAAAGCAAAGGCTGGGAAGTCGACGTGCCCTTCTCGTCGCTCATTACGCTTGAGCCGTTCTCGTCGATCCGCGCGTCTTTCGAGGGAAATCGCACCGACATTCAGCAGAACTCTTTCGTCAGCTTCTCTGTGACGGCTTCGTTGTGGATTGGAGAGTGCACCTCTTCCTTCGAGGACGCAGTTCAAGCCGCGGCTCAATTGCCGGAAGGAAAAGCCGTTGAAAAAGTCCGCCGCCCGATGCTGTTCAAAAACGGCCAGGAGATCACGCAAATCCGCGAGACGTCCGACACCGAAATGGTGCAGATGTTCGAACAGAACCCGCAGCTGTGCATCTCGGGCTTCGCCGAGGAGCCGGACAAGAGCGCCTACCAGCTGATGTGCGAAAAGGAGGACTTCCAGCCGGGCGGCATGCGCAAGTACAGCGAGGCGTACTACTTCATCGCCGCGCCGGGCAATCCCAAGTCGGACTTTGCCGCCGCGTTTGCCTTCACCACGCAAGAAGGCGCCGGGTGCTCGGTCAAGGCGTTTGTCGACGAAACCGACGACAAGGCCTTCTGCTACCAGCTGGAGACCGACCCGGAGCCGAAGCCGTGCGCCCGTCTGCTGTTCAACATGTTCTCGCACTCGAGTCTGGCCGACCTGGAAAAAGGCAACACCAAGCTCTTCCAGCTGCAGGGCTCCGTCTGGGACACGACGCCGTACGGCGTTTCCGACGCCAAGGCCTGGCCGATGCTGGCGCCGCGGCTGATCGAATGCGACACGATTTTCCCGTTCCGCATCAACCTGGCCGAAGGCGCCCAGTCGGCCATCAACTCGCACCCGGATTCGCAAGAGGCCCGCGGGTTCTTCCCGATCCGCATCTCGAAGCCAATTGTGGCGCTGGCGCCACTGTTGTACAAGAAGTGCCTGCCGGTGTCGCTGGCGTTCGTGACCAACGTCATCGAGTCCAACATCTGCTTCATGGGCTCGCCGGTCGTCAAACACCAGACGCCTGACCGGTTCTTGTGGCGCAACGTCAGCGAGATGTCAAAGGCAACGGCGACGGCGTTTGTGCACAGCCCGCAGGCCAAGAAGTGCGTGTTCCGTGCGATGACGCTGGCCGATCCGAGCGTGTCGCAAGAGGAGTACATCGCGCAGTACATTGCCGGCTACGAACAGGAATACAAGAGCCAGAACAAGCCGGCTCTGGAGGCCGCACTCGACCCGAACTTCCGCGGCGACTTTGACGCCACTTACAACGACCTCTACTTCCAGTCCGAGGACGAGCTGCCGGACGCCTGCAAGTACGACGAGGATCACATCATGTGGCAGAACAACATGATCCCCATGGTCACGTCGCGCGATAAGCTGGCCGGCAAGATGTTCTACATGATCTTTGCGCTCGACGAGCAGTACATCTCGGAGGTCATGCAAGGCTCCGGAAAGGACATCAAGATGCTCGAGGCCCCGGTTCCGAAGACGCCCGTCTCTGACAAAAAGATGCTCAAAGCGCCGGGCGCGCCAAAGAAGCGCAAAGCCGAGGTCGCCGCCGTGGAAGCCGAATCGTCCGACCAGGACGAACAGTCGGCCGCCGAAGGGAGCGAGTCGAGCAGCAAGCGCCCGAAATTGTTTGACTAGACGAGGAATAAATCTGTTTGTCGAGAGTTTATTTTGCCTGTGCTCAGAGACCACACGCGGCCATGGGAAGACTCGCTCTCGACCAGAGAGGCGTACAGGAGAAAATCCACGACGAGCTGGCCGAGCACGCCCAGTTCGACAACGCCAACCTCAACTACCACCCGGAGAAGTCCTACGACGACAAGCTGACGTTCAGCGTGCCCAATTACCGCGGCCAGCTGGACAGCGTGACGTTCATGGAGATCTTGAGCCACCTGGGCCCGCTCTTCACGATGAGCTCCGACACGAGCACGCGGACGCTGTGGATCTACGCCCACCAGCCGGACCAAGGAACGCTGCGCGCCCTAGAGCGGCACAAGGACCGCCTGCTGTTCGTCCTGACGTCGACGGTGTGGAGCTTCCGGATGTGCTTTTTGATGCTGCTGGTTGCGTCGGTTCTGCTGACGCACTCGACGCTGAAACTGCAGCAGCACTGGTCCGGCTACGACAGGCCGTGGGAGACGCTGGTCGAGCACGGCTCGGTGCTCTTCCAGCAGCAGCAGCAGCAGCAATGAAACCAACAAGTCTCTTTTATTTGGCCTAGAACTTCATCACCGTCGGCCCGTCGTACTTGACCTCCATCTTCAAGCCTTCCACCAGAACGTCAGACGACGGCGAGAAGACGCCGCCCATTTGGACGTGGACCTTGTCGATTTTGAGTTTTCCCTTGCCGTCCAGTATGACGAGCTTCTGGTTGGGCTGGACGACGATCTGTTTGTAGTGCACGTCCTCGCCGGGCAGAGATTCGATGACGCGTCTCTTGGTCTGCTTTCTTTGCTTTTTCTTCGTCGGGTTGGCTTTCGCCGTTTTTGTTGTCTTGGGCTTTTTGCTGGTCGTCGCCGCCGCCGACGACGCCGCTGCTTTGCGTTTTCTCGGTTTTGCGTTCATTGTTACGAAGTTCTTGTGGTACACTGCTTATTATCAATCACTCAGTGAACCGGCTGTCTTTGCCTTTTCGCTGTCTTCTGACGACACCGACGACAACAAGCGCCAGTATCGCGATGGCCGATCCGACCCACGTCTGGTACCAGTAGTTGGCCAGGTACAGACCCGGGCCGACTGCCTGAAGCGCAATGGTCGCGTTGACCAGAAACCACGCCACAAAGAACGCCCAGCGACGCGAACGAGGCACGTACGTCCTCTGCAATCTTATAAAGTCGACCGCGGGCCCGTTCCTAGTTTCCTTCCGGGTCTTTCTGCCCTGCAGCGTTGTGACTCGCCAGACAATGTCCTCGTCGGCGCGCGACTGCGTCGCCAGCGGAAACAGAAGCAGAAGCAGCACGGCGTGGACGCCCAGCGCAATGAGCAGACCGAAGCTGAAGCCATCCGATACGTAGCCGAGCAAGAGAAAGCTGAGCGAGTAAAGCAGCCAGAAGACCAGATATTTGAAGCGCAGCCAGCCGGTCATGCGGCTCCACTTGCGCAGCGGACCCTCGATCTCGAAGGCCCAGCGCAGCAGAAAGCCAAGAAGCGCCCCGATTGTGCCCTGGATGAACGCGTCGCCGATCACAGCGCCGGAAAACGTCTCCAGGTCGATCTCGCGCGACTCGAAGAAAACGAACGTGCCCAAGAACGTCAACGCCGAAATCTCAAACGCCTCGAACCAGAAGGCCACTGCCAGAGCGATGCTAAAACTGTCGAAGAAAATGCCCACGCCCAGCGGATTGAGGATGTGAGCGGCGACCCAGCCCGACGTTTGCTCGCAGCACAGGAACCCAAGAGAGAATTGTTCGCGTCTGCTGTACGGCAGGCACGACTCGAGAACGTTGCACGGCTCGACCTGGCCCGGCGCAGGCCGCGGAGGCCGAACAAATGGCCGGTCGGCCGCGTCGGGCTGCGAGGCGACCGCCAGGACGAGAAGCAGCGCAAACAGAAGTCGCATTGGTAGCTTTTGTTCTGAGTGCCGGTTAGTTGCCCGGATAATTCAACGAATTCAAAATAGTCACGCCTGCCGCACCTGACCGCACTGCCCATCCGCAATTTCCAACAATGTCAGAAGTCCCAGACCAAGCAAAGCCGCAAGAGCCACAGAGCGCCGGGAAAATCCACGCCTGGGACGCAGTCACCAAAGACTTCGTCGACGACGTGGACAAAGTGATCGCCCGCGCCTACAGCCAGGAGATCATCGCCGTGCGCGAGAACGTCCAGTCGTCCCTTGTCGAGCTGGACCAGCGCATAGACGTGCCGAAAGAGATGGCCGCGCACCACGGGCCGAACCTTTCGATACACGAGTATCTGGAGACCGTGGCCGAATTGAGAAAGCTGGTGTCGACCAACCACTATTTCGAATTGTACTTGCAGCTTTGCAAACTGGCGGGCACGGCGCACACCGAGGAAAACACGCAGGTGCTGTGGTCGCTGTACTGCAAGTACGACAAACAGAGCCGGGAGAAAGTGCGTTCTGTGTACAAGGACCGCGAGAAATTCTCGAAAGAGCAGCAGCTGTTCCGCTTAGCGATGCCCAACGAGTTCGACAGCCACGTGCAAAACTTGGCCTTTGGCACGCTGCAAATAATCGACACCATCGGCAAGCTGCGGCTGGAAATGCTCGGCGCGTCGCGTGACGTGATTATGGGCCTTTTCCTCGGCACCAACGCCGAATCGGCGTTGAAGTCGGCCTCGGGCAAGAAGAGACGCATGGTCTGACGGCGGCAGCGCAACCAATGAACAGCAAGTGCACGACAAATGGATTGCCGGCTGTCTACGAGAGACTGTCACGGCCGCTGGTTTCAAAGCGGAACACATGGTCCTGCTGCGCACCAAGGTGAAGCGCGCACCGCCCAAAAAGTCGTCTGCGCCGTCCAAAGAGATTTTCAAGCGAAAGCTGGCCAAGAAGGACCACATGACCAAGGATCGCAGCGGCCGCAAGAACCAGGACATCAAAATCAGGCGCACAAACCGGTTGTTGCCAGCCAGCAGGAAAAAGAAGAAAAAGCGGTCTTCGGCAAATTGACAAATAAAACAGCGTTCCGAATTAGCCCACCCGGTGGCGTTTTTTTGCTCGCAGATAATCCTACAATTTTGCTGCGATCACAACAACAGAAACAGAACGGCAATCTTGACACTGTCACTTTAATTCAGTGCATTTTTCTGATTTCATTACAATTTTTTGGCGCAACCCGCACCGACCGGAAATGATGAACGTTGAATACCTGGACGACTTCCTGGCCGAGCTGGACGACTTCACCGCCACCGAAAAGACAACCAACAAAAAACGAAAGGGTAACTCGTTGCACTGCATCTGCGCAACAAACTGACCGCTATGCGCACAGACCCGCCTGTCACGCGTCCGGCCGAGACGAGCGCATCCGACTCCTACGAAGAAGAGTCCGACGAAGAGGCCAAAAAGCTGCTGCGCGCCCTGAAAAAACGACGCATACAACAGAAAAACGGCCGCGATGACGAGAGCAGCTACTCCGGCAGCGAAAGCGACGACTCGTCCATGTCCGAGATAGCCGTGCCGAAAGAAACCGTCACGCGGTCCGGCCGCAAGACAAAGACGGTGCAGCGAATGGCGCCGACAGAAGATCTCGACTTGGCGGACTACACCGACGACGACGACGACGACGGCGGAGGCTGCGACGGCGACATGAAAACATCCATTCCGCGCAAAAACAAGAAGAAAAAGGCGTTTGTCAAGTTCGAGAACCTGACGGACGGCTTCTGCGAGCAGGACCAGTCCTTCGTGATCTACTTCCGACCGACCGGCCACGTGCACGACCAGAACGGCAAAGTCAAGTCCGTGATCGGTTCCGCGACGTTTGAGGTCACCGTTTACCCGGACGTCGCGTTCTTGGTCGCCGCCGGAAAGACGCCGAAGCAAGAGCGCAGCGACCACTACTGCGCGCCTGTGCCGTACACCCGCGGCTTGGACGCCGAGCGGCGCAAGAAGCTGCGCGCCGACGTCCAAGCCGGCGAGATCGACCCAAAGTACAAAACCCGGGCGCCGCTCATATGCGAGCTGGTCGGCCGGACCGAAGCCGAGACGCAGCGCTTGGCGCAGCTTGTGTCGCCGTTCTGCGTCCTGCCGTTCCGTGTCAAGCTGAGCGTCGACCTGCTGGGCGTCGACCAGCCGGGCAAGTTCTCCGTGGCGCCGCACTACGAGTATCCCAAGCGGCTGCGCAAGGACTACAAGTACGGCTTCTCGCTCGGCGTCTACGAGATGAACCGCTTTAGTGCCCGCGGTTCCAAGAAGCGGGCCCAGCCGGCCAAAGATTGCCTGGCCGGCCTGCCTCTCATGCAAAACGCCGCGTTTGTGTTCGAGTACGTTGACCGCGAGCCGGTCTTCTACTACAGCTCCAGTCCGAGCGTCGCCGAGGTCGCAGCGCTGAGGCCGATGTTCGTGCAGACGGCACCGGTGCGCGCCAACGTGCGCTCGTGGAGCCCAGCGGTCTTGTACAACCACGCCGCCGACCGGAAGCTGTCGCAAAGGGACGTGGAAAGAACGCTCGGCGAGCTTTCGACCTGCGGCGCGTTGGACAAGGACGCCGAGTTGAGCGCGCGCACCGCAGTGAAGAGCATGCCGGCGTACATCGCGTGCACCGAGTGGGCCAAGAGCCGCGACGGCCGTCGCGCCCTGTTCGGCAGCAAAAAACCGGAGCGGACCATCAGAAACTGGAAGGTGGGAAAGACGCTGACCGTGGACACGGTCCAGAAGTCCAAAGCAATCAAGCTGCGCGACGCCGCCGGCTGTGTGACGGGCCTCGAAACGGCCGTGGGCATGCGGCACCCGGAATCCGGCAGCGTCGTTGCGCTCACTGCGCCGTTCGCCAGTGGTGCGTTCTACACCGTCGAGCGCTTTGTCGGCTTCGAGCTCGCCATGCTGCTCAGCTGCCAGGGTCGCATTGCGGGTCTGAGCCGCCGCATCGAAGCCGGCTTTTTTCACGACTTGCTGTGCGAGCCGGCCGTTCTCCGCGTTGCCCGCCTGCTGCCGGACAGTTTCGACCAGCGGCTCTACGAGCGGCTCGCCGTGCACCAGGTGCTGCACAAGCACGTCGAGGCCTGCTTTACGCCCACGATGCACAGCCAGCGCACCGGACTTGCGTGGCACCGCAAGAGACTGCAACTGCTGGACCCCAGCGGACCGCCGGACGACGAAGACCGCGTCGAGCTGGCCCGCAAGACGGAGCAGTTCCGAGTTCTCTGGCAGACGGCTATGCGCCTCGCCAAGCACCAGCGCGTTTCGCTGTCGGCTGCCGAGACGGCGTCGCTGCCCGAGAGTCTGATGTGGCCCAAAGACAAAGACGCGCTGCTGGCTGTTGTCCCGGATCCCGTTGTCCGCGGCGCCAGCTTTGTCGGCTGGACGAACACGACGGTGCCTGCGCTGGCCCTGTCGGGCATTTTGGACAGCTTGTCGGGCGCTGGCGACGCCAGCAGCACCAACAACCGCCTGGTGCTGCGCGGAGACACCTACGTCAAAGCGATTGAGCTGTGCGCCGAAGAGCTGCTGCGCCGGGCCGCCGACTGGACCGAGGCCACGCGACCCAAGCTGGTCCTGATCCTGTACGCCAAGGAGTCCGACAAGGACGAGATCAAGCAGACGATCAAGCGCTACGACATCAAAAAAAGCTGCGGCGTGACCGTTAAAGTGGCGTCGGTGCAGACCTTTGTCGAGAAGGGCCTCAAAAGCGGCGCACCCGGATCGCGCTGGCAGTTACTGTTTCCGCGGGCCGATTCGCTGCAGCCGGAGCAGCTTGCGTCGTTTCTCGCTGCCGCGTACGTCAAGGAAGAGGCCACTAAATTGCAGAAAAGGCTCGCCAAAGACGATGACACGCTCGCCGCGCTTTCGGACAGGAGGTGCCACCTCCGCATCGCCGAGCTGGCACTGGAAGGCAAGCAGAGCGACCTTGCACAACAGACGGCCACGGGCGCTGTCCGGCTGGCGCCGATTTTGGGCACTGTGCTGCTGTCGGGCGAACCCGTGTTGGACAACCTGGCCATCGGCTGCTCCTACAGCCACTCGGAACGCGAGTTCGAACTGACTTCCTTGGAGCAGCTGCGCCGCCACGTGTCGTTCGTGGAGAAACGGTCCGAAGCCGAAGTGACGGTGTACGAGGCCTACAACGGCAAAGAGCCGGCGCTCGTGGTCGATGTATCGCGCGGCACGTCGCTGGCCGTCCACCAGAAGAACCTGCTCGGCCAACCGCGCTGGATGCGCGGCGCCGACCTGTCGCTGTGGACCAACCTGCCGCTCAGCAACAAGGTCGTCCTGCTGCTGGACCACGCCAGCAACCCGCTCTGGAAGCCGAACGAGGCCGTCGAGACGCCGCTCGCCTCGACCGACCGAGAGTGGCGGCAACTGCAGCTCGCCGGGCTCCTGCGCGCACGCGTGCACGAGCGCGTTGTGATCGGCGAGTGCGAGGCGACGTTCGGCCCGTTGATAGGACCGAATCTGAAGGAAACGCTCGGCGCGGACCAGTCTCCAGCGGGGTTTATTCTGTTTGAGCAATGAACGCTTCGGCCAGCTGTTTCATGTGCCTGAAGGCCAGGCTTGTGGCGTTGCGCACGTCGTCGGTGTTGGCGTTGACGGCCTGCGAGATGACGTAGGCGGTGTTGGGCGTCGCCTTTTCGAGGGCTGTTCGGTGCTCCAGGCGCTGGCCTTTCGACGTGAAGTACAGGTAAACGGCCAGCAAAATCAGCAGCGCCACGCAGATGCCGAGCGCCGACTGGTAGAGCTTCGAGAAAAAGTCCATCAGCGCGTAGAAAAACTTCCCGAACGCCCAGCCGCCGACGTGCATCGCCCTGATTAGGCCCAGTACAATGATGACGCCCAGAACTGCGGCCAGGAACACGTCGAGGCCGTAGACAACGTGCTCGGTCGTCATTGCCGCGACTGTCTCGCCGTTCATCGGGTGGTGAGTTTCTTTTCGGGTACCGCTTTTGCACCTCGTGCACCGGGCGCGCTAATTCTCGGCCGAGAGGTCGAAAATCAAACTCACAGACCGCTAACGGCCCCGCCGCGCGCTCCGGATTCAACCACTCAGACTGCGCGCGCACCCGCTTGTAACATGTCTGAAGACAACTATCTCTCTCCGGCTTTCATTGTCCCTCTCGGCGGAGGCGGCCTGGGTCGTCGTCGCCGCCGGTTCCGCGGTCGCCGTGGCCGCGGTCGCGTTTTCTACGCCAGCAAAGAGCAGCTGGACGGCGACGAGTACGACAGCGAGGAGCAGTTCTCGGACGCCGGATCCGACTACTACGACTCCGACTACGACGACGACCAAGTTTCGTACGAAGAGTTCGACAGCGACGGCGAGGAGTACTTTGACGACGCGTTCAACGTGACGGAGAATATGCAGCCGCAGAACGTCGAGGCAGAGCCGGCCGACGAGAAGCAGAGCAAGACCGCTCAGTTTTTGTTCCAAATCATGGAGTCGAACGGCATGATCGGCCACGAGAACCCCGACGACCACCCGGCGTCAAAAGGCATCCTGCCGCTCAAGTCCGAAGGCGACTGCGACCGGGACGTCGTTGTGCTGGACTGTGTCGTGGTCGACCCGGACCAGGGCGACTGCTACGAAGAGGTCATCCACGAAGAGCCGCAGTGCCCGGAGCCGAAAGACCCTTGTCAAGAAAAGGAACCGAAGAAGCAGGAGGACTGCTACTGTCCCGAAGACAACGACGACAACTACGAGGACGACGAGATCTCGCTCGACAACACCATCTACTACGACTGCTGGGTAGAGAAGGGAGCCAAGACCCACAAGAAACAGGAAAAACCGCACCCAGACGACTGTGACGAGCGCCAAGACATGATGGACGCGTGCTCGCCGGCCGGTCATGTCAAAAAGTCTCTCAACGCAGCAATGGTGGCCGGTGCGCCGTTCAAGAGCAATCTGAAGACCAAGTTCCAGGCTGCCAACAGCGAAGGCAAGATTGTCACTCAGAAAGTCGACATGCAAGTGCTCGGCAAATTCAAAGACGGTGCCTACAAACTCGGCGTCAATCTGGCGCCGCTCAATGACGAAGGCAAGCCAATCGAGGAACTGCGCGCCGCTGCTACGCTGGTCAAGGTCCAGCTCGACAAGGACGGAAAGTTCCTGCCGCGCGGGATCAAGAAGGGCATGCAGAGCCTGCAGAAAAAGAAAGTGGCTGCGTCGGCCATTCAGCACGCCATGATGGTGCTGCAGGATCTGGTTTGAGAATGAAAGTTGATTTGTCTTTTTCCCGTCTTCAGGCGCGATTTCATTGCCGCAAATTTCGTACATTCAACAATGACTGGACTTACTGTGTATTGCATCACCGTATCACACGTCGAAATAGTACCTCCCGTGGTGTGCACCAAATTAGACTTGGACTTTGACCAGTGTTGGGCCGCTGCAAAGAAGACAGCCGAAAAATACGTTTCGGACAAGAACATGCCAGACCAAGATTACGACGCCATTTACAAAAGCCTTCGCAAAACCGGAAAATTTTACCCAGAGTACGGCGACGACCTTCACTACCAGCTCAAAAGGAAACCCATTGACTTCGCATCCGAACTAGCGCAATAAAACCCCGGCAAAGTTTATTTGCGTGCCAGTTGACTATCTTTCGCTCCCCCAAAACCAAAACCAAACCCAGACCATGAGCCCGCTGCAAAACCTATTGCGCTGGGTCTATCTGATCGACTTGATCGTCGAAGTCAGCTTCGGCGTCGTCTCCTTCCTGGCCGAGGCCGACGTCTTCTATCCGTCTCCCGTGGCCTGGGCAATCGCCGTCTTCGTGCGCTTCGCCGCCAGCATCGCCGTCTGGATGGTCATTGCTTTCTGCTGCACCGGCGGCAAGCAGCGCGGGTCGGCTCTGCTCAGGGCAGACACCGTGTACTTTGCTATCACATCAGTCATATACCTCATCGTTTCGCTGTCGTGGCTGACGTTCCTGGCCAAGTCGTTCGGGATCGAGCCGCTGACCTGGACCGACAACCCGGACGCGTTCGCCGTTTACCGGTCGATCTTCTCGCGCCAGCTGACGTTCACCGCGCTGCTGATCACGTTTTCGCTCTTCGACGCGCGCTACTCGCGGCTCAAGGCCTACGTCGCGAACAAAATGAGCTCCAGATCTGCGCAATAAGTTGCTTTTGGTCGTGTTGGAAAAAAATAAATAAACACTGCTGCAAACCCACCCGTACCGAACAATGACCTCGCCCCAAATCTGCATCATCGCCATCAGCGGACAATCCGGCTCGGGCATGACCAGCCTCGCAAAGGGGCTTGTCGACAAGCTGGTCAGAAAACAGGTCAAAACCAGCTACATCTCGTGCCTCTTCCTCGCCGAGGCAGTGCTCGAGCGGGCCACGGACAAAAATGCTTGGTCGGTCAAAACCAGCGACGAGCGCTTCTCCAGAACGATTCAAGGCGAGCAGACTAGTTGGCACGAGGCCGTGTTGGACATCGACATGGCCATCCGCGTCGGCCACAGCGACTTGTTCCCGACCAACGCTCTGTGCTCCAAGATTTTAAAGCTTTTATCCAGCCGCCAGGCCGAGGTGGTTGTTGTGGACGACGTTCGGCAGATGGAAGACTATCTTGCCCTTAAAGAGCTAGGAGCCAGATTCGTGCGCTTGCATATACCCGAGGGAAGGAAATTCATCGCACAAGAAAGCGAGTTTGCTTCGGTCGTACAGGAAAACGACATGACCGACGTTTCGCTTGACGACGTGGAGTTCAGTCTTTGTCTCCGAGAGCGCAAGACCGTGCAAGAAGAAGTTGACTTTGTTATGGCACAGCTTGAGAGCTACTTGCGCACTAGAGCGGCATTATTGTGAGCCCTTGGAAAATAAACGTTCTAGTGATCGCTACCACAACGCTTCCTCTGAGCGAGAAATAAATACGGCGGTCTCAAAAAATAGTGAGGGGTGGGGATTGGACACGAAAATTTCGAGGCCGATTGGCGAAAATCGAAAGTGACAAATCGCGAAAGTGACATCTGACATTTGGGTTTTAAGCCCGAAAATGCAATAAA
>Ga0102934_1002674_pt1 | contig 12270 bp, 10 predicted proteins | sample SalPonR2_A_D1_MG_FD_78175 | JGI IMG/M metagenome (GOLD analysis project Ga0102934, IMG submission 78175) | Salt pond soil microbial communities from South San Francisco under conditions of wetland restoration - Salt Pond MetaG R2_A_D1_MG | ecosystem: Environmental > Aquatic > Marine > Intertidal...
TGATGGATCTCAGGCTGGTCAAACTGATATCAGAAGAAAAGAAAGTGAATGTTCTGGCAATACCTTGGGCATAGATCACATAGAATTTTGGAATTATCAGGACCGAAGATTGGCTTTTGAATCTCCAGGCCTGGAAAGTAAGCTCGAAAAAGCTTTGCAAAACTTGAATCCACAAACTATTTTTCTTCCTTCGCCTCAAGAATATCACCCTGATCATAGAGCGGCTCTTAATCTTATATGGCCGCTACTTAGAGACTTAGGATATCGTGGTTGTTTGTGGACTTATGAAGTCTACCGTCATGCTGAAGCCAATGAGCTTATAGATATAACTCAGGTGATAGATATAAAAAAGGAGGCTATCAGATGTCATAGAAGCCAACTTGCTGTTTTAGATTATGAAAAGACAATACTTGCACTGAATCATTCTCGGGCTCTGACTTTGCCAGAAGGATGTATATCAGCAGAAGCTTTTTACAATTACTCTCGCTGGTGGTCTACAGATCCTTTAAACTACACACTTAACACAATACAATCATATTTTCATGATTTTAATGTTAGAAATACTTCGCCTCTTGTATCAGTTATTCTTAGGACAAAAGACAGACCAAAACTTTTGCAGGAAGCTTTGCAGAGTTTAAAAGAACAATGGTATAAAAATGTTGAAGTTATTATTATAAATGATGGTGGCGTAAATGTTTCTTATATTACAAGAGATTTTGAAGATATATTTTCTCAGGTGAAAAATATAAATTTACATTCTAATCTGGGAAGACCTGCAGCAGCTAATTATGGTATAAAGGAAGCAAAAGGAGAATGGATATGTTTTCTTGATGACGATGATATTTTGTATGAGAATTCTATTTATGTGTTGGTATCTGAAGCATTGGAAAAAAATAAAAGTGTCATTTATGGACAAGTTAAAGTTAAACATTATAATGAAGATGGGTCGATAAATAGAAATCTATACTCAGTTTATTACGCTCAACCTTTTGATCAAGAGCTCTTATATTGCTGTAACTTTATTCCGTTTAATGCCTTACTCATACATAATAAAGTGTTTAGTAACATTGGTTTGTTGAATGAGGAATTCGTTGTTTTTGAAGATTGGGATTTCTTGCTAAGGGTCGCACAGAAATACGATATGCATTATCTGCCTGAGTTAGTTGCTGAATACAGGAATTTTGGCTCTTCGACTTTTGCTGCAGCTCGTTTTTCAAAGGATCAAAGCATTAGCATACAAAATCACATTTGGCTAAGGAACTGGCCTAATATTACTCCTGATAGCATAAGAAAATATGCAAACTTTCTTATTCAACTAAATGTAACTGGTTTAAATTCTGCTTATCATGAGCTTTCCCAAATCACAGATGAAAAAAATCAAACTATTTCTGAATTGACCAAGCAAGTTCAAAGGATTAATGAGCTTAATACCAATTTAGAAAATGACCTTAGTATAAAAACCAAATGGTTGGAAGAGAGGGAGCGACAAATTCAAGAGATAGAGGAGGCTAAGGTAGATCTAGAGAAGGATCTGAGTGTCAAGCAATCTTGGTTGGAAGAGAAGGAGAGACAAGTAAATTCCCTTTCTCTATCAATCGAAAGAATGCGCAGCTCTATTTCCTGGAAAATTACTTTGCCCCTTCGCACAATACGATCGCTCCCATCTAGCCTAATAGATAAACTAAGACATAGGATTTATAAATCAGTTCGGCATTTACCAATGCCCATAGGTATGAGGAATTATTTGAGACGGTTGTATTATACTCGATTTTGTTCACAACAATTGATATCGAAAGATGATTTGGATAAATCTAAGCCACTAGTTTCTGTCATTGTTCCAATTTATAATCATGCTAGATACTTAGAGAAATGCATTAATAGCGTACTTAATCAAACTTACGAAAATTACGAACTAATCCTGGTAGATGATGCATCTCCTGATCCAGAAGTCAGAAAAATTCTGAAAAGTTATGAACAAAATTTATATTGCAAAGTAATCTACAATGAAGATAACTTTGGCATATCAGTGACTCAGAATAGAGGTCTTTTTGAAGCAAGAGGAAGTCTTCTTTCCTTTGTAGATTGTGATGACTATCTTTCCCCAGAGGCACTTGAAACAGTAATTTCACAATGGACGCCAAATACAACTTATGCTTATACAGATCGAATCTATGTTGATACCGACGACGTTGAAGTCAGTAGGGTCAGTTTTGTTGAATTACCTCGTCAGAATTATTTGCAAGAACAGCTAGACGGCAAAATGTATACTAGTCATCTCAAAGTTATCCATAGAAAGGTTTTTGAAAAAATTGGGCTATTTGACTCACGTTTTGATGCAGCTCAAGATTACGAATTTTTGCTGAGAGCGGCCTTTCACTTCCCTTCGTCAACATTTTTGCATGTACCCCAATTCCTATATTATCATCGCTGGCATGACAAACAACAGACTGTACAAGCTTCAGGAAAACAGCAAAGGGCTATTTCCTTAGCCAGTGATTTAGCCAAAAAGCGCATGGCAATTCGAGATGGACAATTTGACCGGTTTTTGACTTTTTTGGTCCTTTCTTATGGTAAAGAGGATCAAACTTTGCAATGTGTAGAGTCGATTAAGAGTACAGTCAATATTCCCCATGAGATAATCATCTGGGATAATGGCTCGCAACCTCATACAGTTGAATTTTTGAAAAAACATGTAGAATCTCTACAAAACGTCCGAGCATTTTATTCTAAAAAGAACTACGGACCTGCTTTAGGCAGGATAAAGGCCCTTGAACATGTTCAGGGTGAATATATAGTTTCTTTGGACAATGATATCGAGCTTACTCCTGGATGGCTTGAAGAAATTTTGGTTGTCGCAGAAGAAGATCCTGAAATTGCAGCAGTTTGTTGTAGGGTTACATTTCCAAATAATGTTCTACAGTTTACTGGAGGATTTGTTGAACAGGCAGGATTGCGTTTGAATCTTGGGCTTTTTGATCAAGGTAAAAGTGTTTTTGATTTGAGCACATTACAGTATCATTGCTGCGATTGGGTGCCTATAGGAGCAACATTGTATAAAGGCGATTTCCCTATCGACGATGGTTTTCCAAATGTTTTTGAAGATATTGCAGTTTCATATGCCTTAAAAGAAAAAGGGAAGAAAGTGATTAATAGCCCGGCTTCTCTTGCCATACATCACCATATTATGTTTGACGAGGAACGTGGAAACAAAGAAAAACAATATTTGGCCTTTCGATACAATCCTAAAAAAATGTTACAGTGTGTTAAACGTTTCTATGAGAAGTATGGTTTAATAATAAACGATGAATATGTTTTATCGGTAAATCATCTGCAAGGAAAAAGTGATGATAAAATTTTTGAAGCCTTTAAAAATTTAGAGTCAGTGGAATTTGATAGTTTTTCTCAGGATAGAGCAGGATAGAAAGGAATAGTATAATAAGGAGGGGACTCTCTTTTAGGCTTTAAATTGATTTAATTGTCCAAATTAGAGAGTAGATCTTGATCGTGTAAGGTATGACTGAATATTTTGCTCATATCTTTTAAATACTTATGAGTATTTCTTTTCAAGGGTTTTTGGCGAATATCCTTGAACAAGATTAACTTCCCGATGGAATCATTGTACTTTCCCAAAATATCGAACTCAAATTTGTAAAGAGTATTCTCAGTGAGTTCCTTCCATTTCAAACCGCCGTTTCTGGTCCAATGAAGTTTAAAGAGATTGTTGTTGGACTGATTAACTTCAGCCTGTCCGGAAACAGTGCTGTCCATAGCCGAATCTTGTTTTTGATAATTTTTGTCCCCATTAGAGTTTATTTTAAGTCTGCATTCTGCCTCATCAAATTGCAATTCTTTTAAAAAGCTAGTCATACCGGACCAGAGTTCATTTATATCTCTAGATTTCGTTATTTCTTCATGCATTTCACCAAATGTCGCTTTGTGATGCATTTGATTGAAAAATGGAAAGTTGTTCAGGTTCTGTATAAACAAGTCAAAAGCATATTTGTATAGTCTTCGGCAACTCTGAAAGAATACAATACATCCTAACCCAAAAAGCACCAGGCACAAAGCAACCATTTGGTTTCTGACATTAACCAGGTAAATAGAAAATAGACATAACAACATAGTCAAAAGGTATATAATCCAGACACTCTTATACTTGGAAAAACCCAGTCTCATTAAACTATGATGGATATGACCCTTATCCGGATAAAACATCTTTTTCCCGTTCAGTAATCTGCGCAATGGAGCAATAAGGGTGTCTAAAATCGGTACCCCTAAAGCAAATAGAGGCAATAGTATAGATGTACTAACCTGGCTTTTAACAGATACAGAGCCCATAATTGAAAGACCGGCCATCATATAACCCAGGAAATAACTGCCGCTATCACCTAAAAAGACTTTGGCCGGGTTGAAATTGTAAAACAAAAAACCAAGTACAGAACCGGCCAAAAGAGAGTAGCTTATTGAAAGCAAATGAAATTCTTGAATATTGAGCAAAACAACCATGACAAGGCAGACAAAAAAGATAATCCCGCCTGCTAAACCGTCTAAACCATCGATCAAATTGATGGCATTAATTAGCAGAATAAACCAGAATAAGGTTACAAAATAGCTTAGATAGCCAAATTCAAGATAGAAGTCATTTAGAAAAAAGACCTCAATCCGGAGACCCCCAAAAAATGCAAGAGAGGCCCCAACAATTTGAAACAAAAATTTTGTCTTGTAACCCAATCTGAAAAAATCGTCCACTAGTCCGATTCCTAAAACAACCAGGCCTCCAAGGAGAAAAAACAGGATTTGTTCCTTTTCCAGGAAATTAAATAGACCTATGTTATTATACAGATCGATCAGATACCAGGATAACCAAAAGACCAAAAAAATACCCAATCCGCCGGTTCTGGGGATGGGTCTGGTATGCACCTTACGTTTATTGGGCCAATCTATACCTTTCAAAACATTGCCCAATTTGGCCATAAAGGGAGTGAAAAGTAAGGAGAAGCCTAAACTGACGACAAAGGCCAAGATGATATTTCTCATAGTTTTTTAATATTCATAGAGTTTATACTTTGTTGACTAAAAAGTAAGAATTGAGGTAAAGCCTTTGGCTCAGATCAAAACAGGGCATAAAATTTTTTGCTTTAGGGAATGATTAATGATTCAAAAGAGATAAATCAAAATGCTATTTAAGTTTTTTTAAAAAATGAACCACATCGTTAAAATTAAGTTGTTTTGATTTTAAGGTCAAGAAAAAATTGTAACTGCTAAGATAGTTAGAGGTATTCTTTTGAAGATTCTGCATATAGGAAAATATTACCCTCCTGCATTGGGAGGTATAGAGTATTTTCTACAGGACTTAGTTCAGGAACAAGTCAAAACAGGTCATCAGATCAAGGTCCTTTGTCATCAACATTTTGCCGGAAAAGCAGAGTTGACTGTTAAAAACAGTGTAGAGATATACCGAGCCGCCTCGTGGGGTACTCTTGCTTATGCCCCTGTTTCTCCGATGTTTGGACGGGGACTTTCGAGATTGACAAGATCCTTTGCTCCGTCCATCATCCATGTACATATGCCTAACTTATCGGCTTTTTGGGTTCTCCACTTTTGTCAAAATACCCCTATAGTCCTTCACTGGCACTCTGATGTTATTACTTCTAATAGACAGATGAAACTTAGATTGCTTTATCCAGGATATCGTTTTTTTGAACAAAGACTGTTAAAAAAAGCCAAAAATATTATTGTCACTTCTGAAGAATATCTCAAGCATAGTCGTCCTTTAGAAAAATACAAGGACAAATGCAAAATTATTCCCTTAGGGGTCTCCTTAGATCGACTAAAGATAGAGACTGATGAGTATGCCAACGCCTATACAGAAATAAATAAATGTATATTTGCAGATAAAAAACATCAAGGGTTTAAAGATTATGATTTTACAGTCCTTTCGGTTGGAAGATTTACATATTATAAAGGATTTGAATATCTCATTCAAGCTGCTCGATACCTGCCAAAGACTCGATTCATTGTTGTAGGAGATGGTCCTTTGAGGCATAAGCTCCAAAAATTGTGCCAAAAGATAGGAGTAGCCGACCGTGTCTCTCTTCCAGGTAAGCTAAATGATGGACAATTAGCCGAGATAATAAAAGGAAGTGATGTTTTTTGTTTGCCATCAATCGAGAAAACAGAGGCCTTTGGCTTGGTTTTATTAGAAGCAATGGCTTATGGCAAGGCTTTGATAACCACTAATGTTCAAGGGTCAGGTATGAATGAAGTCAATATTCACGGTCACACCGGCCTTGTTGTTCCTCCTGAGAGTATACAAGGATTGGTAAGAGGATTACAGAATATATTGTCCAAATCCGAACTCAGAAATTGGCTTGGAGTCAATAGCAGACAGAGATTATTGGAAAAATTTCTTATTTCCAACGTTGCAAATCAGATCGATAAAGTGTATTTTTCTTGTTTGGTGTAAAGATGGCAATTTTAATGGGCCAGGCAGTTATGTTTTTTTAATGATAATTTTGCTAAAATCCAGAATTAGGCATAATTGTTGCTTGAATTTTGATTCACTAAATCAAGTGGCTAAAAAGGTAAAGTAAAAGGAGTAATAATTCCCATGATACCCAAAAATAAGACAATACTTTTCAGAAAATATTTTTCGATCTTATTGCTAAACTTGATCATCCTTTTATTCGTTGGTCCCGTTGGGGCAGGATCTTCCAGTGACAAAGAAGTAAATATATACTACACAGGTAATACTTATGGATACTTGAAGCCATGTCCGACTTGAGGCGGCAAAGCATTGGGCGGCATTGCCCGTCGGGTCAGTTGGATCCGAGACAACCTTGATGGGGATACTGATTATCTTTTGGTCGAGGCAGGAAATACACTGTTTAAACGCAAACATGGATTCACTAAGAGAGATTTGGCCAAGGCTAAATTGATTTTAGATCTTTATCAGGACATGGAATACCAGGCCTTTGCTATTGGCTCATATGATCTTGGTCAGTCCAAAGATTTTATCTTGAAAAATTTTAAAGACAATGACCTCAAAACAATTTCGGCCAATTTATTATATAAGGATAAGCCCTTATTCCCCCAATACAGGATTGTTGAGTATAATAAGACTAAAATTGCCATAATCTCTCTTACTTCTGCAGATATAAATCCTGAGATCTCTAAACAGGGGATAAGCGTAACCAATCCGGAAGATTCTCTCCAAGGACTTATCCCCATCTTACAAAAGAAAGCCGATCTTATCCTGTTGCTTTCCAACTTGGGTCAATCTAAGGACTTGGAATTGATTGGCAAAGTAAAAGCGGTTGACCTTATTATTGGCAGCGGCAAAGGCAGGGTATACCGTCGAGCTCAGCAAAAACAGAATACCTATCTGCTCAGAGTTCCTTCCAAAGGTAAGGTTGTCGGGAAAGTCTCCATTAAGATTAATGATAAGAACAAGATTGAAGAAGTGAACAATCACTTTGAAGTGCTCCAGGATTCCCTGCCAGTTGATCAGAAGATACAGGCAAAGATCAATCGTTTTAAGAATAAATATAGGTCTGCAGCTTCTAAGACAAAGAAAGATCCTAAGGAAAATCCCTTTTATCAATTAATCAAGAACAAAAATATCCAAAGGAATGCTACTAATACCAAGGCCAAAGAGGCTCCTGACTTGAAAAAAATGCTTGAGGCCATTAAAAGGGCTCAGGAGAGCAGTAATACAAAACATTCGAGTTCAGAATCCAATAACAAAAATGTTCAGAAATGATTGTTTAGCAATAATACCGGCCTGTAATGAAGCCAAAACAGTTGGTCAGGTGGTCAAATCGGTTCAGAATGACCAAGGAATTGAAGCTCTGGTTGTAGATGACCACAGTAGTGACCAGACCATCCGAGAAGCTAAGCTGGCAGGGGCCAAAGTCCTTCCCTTGGCCAGCCATATGGGGACATGGACAGCAATTCAAACAGGATTTAGATATACTTTAAAGCACGACTATAAGCTATCAATTACTATTGATGCTGATGGACAGCACCTTACTGAATCTATACCGGTACTTCTGGATAACATACTATTCGATCAGGCCGACCTTATTATAGGCTCCTATCCCCAAAGAGGAAGTCAACTACGCCACTTGGCCTGGTTTTTGTTTAATAAAATAAGTAGAATGAACTTTCAGGACATTACTTCCGGCTTAAAGGTATACAATCAAAAAGCCATGGAACTATTATTGTCACCCAGTGCCTATCTGTTAGATTATCAAGACGTAGGGACATTGATCCTTTTGCAGAAAAAAGGGATCAGGATTTCGGAAACATCAGTTAAGATGCAATCTAGGCAAGACGGTCATTCCCGGATATTCTCCAATTGGGGCAAGGTCTTGAGGTATATGATTATAACCACAATATTATGCCTATGTAAACATGATCATAGAGCAACAAATAGAGTTGGAACAGAGAAAATAGACTAATGCTACCTGTTTATAACTATTTCACGGCTTTTTTAGGCTTTTGTACCGCTTCAGTAATCGTATGTCTGGTCCGGAAAGATGCCCTTTCAGCGAATTATACGCTATGGTGGATTAGTATTGCTCTGGGACTGATTGTTTTAGGACTTTTCCCTTCTATTATCGACTATTTTGGAAGGTTTCTGGGAATTCACTACCCCCCTATTCTGTTGATAATTATTAGTTGGTGTCTTATTTTGTTAAAACTGCTGTTTATGGACATTGACAGATCAAAACAGGATAGACAGATACGCATCTTGATGCAACGTCTGGCATTGTATGAACAAAGTCAATCAAATCTGATCTCCGGGGATAATCATAATGAAAGAAATGAATAAACTTAGGGAGATATTTGTAGAGGGCCCAGATTGCACTTCAAGGAATTTACGGGATAGGGGGCAACAGATAAAAGACTCGACCATGAGATCTAGACAAAATTAAAAATAACTATATGGAATATTTTTATAAAGCTGCAACATATGATGGCAAGCTTCAGCAAGGTAAGGTGACCGGTCAGAGTGAATCATTGGCTGTCTCTAAGCTTCAGAAACAAGGCCTTGTACCACTTGAGGTCAAACCAATATCTTTTTCATCAGTTACATCAAAGAGTGGGCTGGAATCCTCTGCCAGGATCATTGGAACACAAGGCTTTAAGGAGTACCTCAAAAATCTTTTGACCGGGGAGAGTATTTCTAGCTGGAGAAGAAAACCGAAAACAAAGGACCTGATTCTGTTTGCTGAACACTTATCGATCATGTTGCAGTCCGGTATCCCTTTAAACAAGAGTTTGGGGCTTTTGGGAGAGCTGACGGAAAACAAACATTTTTCCAAGGTCATAAAGGAGATATATGATCAGATACGGGAGGGGAATGCTTTGTGGCAGGCCCTTGAGAATCAAAGGCCAATATTCCCGGAAGTCTTTGTCAATATGGTTCGGGCAGGAGAAAGCGGAGGAGTTCTGGATGCAGTTCTAACAAAACTTGTTGACTATCTCAAAGATATTCAAGAACTAAAAGAATATATTGTTTCGGCCATGATCTATCCAAGTATTTTAGGTATTACTGCTATTTTCTCTATCGTTATTATGTTGACCCTGGTCATACCTAAGTTTGCTGAGATATTTTCCGGTTTGGGCATTGACCTTCCTTTGATGACTCAATTAATGTTGCAGACTGGGACATTTATGCAGTCCAAATGGTGGATTATATTGCTATTGGTCGGTTTTGTGCTAGTTGTCTTCAAATATATTATAGAGCAACCCCAGGGAAAGAAAAAATGGGATGGTTTGAAACTACGTTTCTTATTGATCGGTCCAATAATACAAAAGATAGAGATTGCCAGATTTTCAAGGACATTGGGTACTCTTTTAAATAGTGGTGTATCTATCCTGACAGCCATGAGTATTGTCAAGGGGGTTGTGATCAACACGATCCTTAGAGAGTCCCTGGACAATGTCTATACAGATCTCAAGCAAGGACGTATGCTCTCGGTCTCTTTGGAAAAAAGGCGGGTTTTTCCGCCGTTGGCCGTTAATATGCTGGGTGTTGGTGAAGAATCAGGTAATCTGTCCGGTATGCTGGAAAGGGTCGGAGAGCTATATGATAAGGACTTGAAGTCGGCTATCAAGTCGTTTACTTCTGTGTTTGAACCCTGCCTCATTCTTTTAATGGGTTTGATCATCGGGACTATGGTGGTTTCCATGTTGTTGGCCATCTTTAGTATCAATCAACTCGGGATGTGATTATCCGGCCAAAAATAATCGGAACATCTATGCTCGGTTTTGTTTTGATATTGTTTTATAAATAGTATGGAGGGAAAAGTGATTATAAAAAACAATTGTAATTGCGCTCACATCGGAGCAAGGCCTAAGAATTCAAAAACAGGCTTTACTCTTATTGAACTCTTGATTGTCATGATTATTATTGGGCTTTTGGCTTCTTTGGTCGGTCCCAGGCTCTTTAAACATGTCGGAGAAGCCAAAACAAAGACAGCTAAAGCCCAGATAGAATTATTGGGTACTGCCCTGGATTCATACCGATTGGACATCGGTTCCTATCCGACTACAGAGCAAGGACTGGATGCCTTGCGGGAAAAACCTTCGGGTGTTGAGGAATGGAATGGTCCATACCTACCCAAAGATGTACCTGAAGATCCCTGGGGGAATGATTATCACTATAAATGTCCTGGCGAGCATGGTGATTATGATCTTTATTCTTATGGTGCTGATGGAAAATCTGGAGGTGAAGGAGAGGATGCTGATGTTAAGAGTTGGGAGAATTAAAAAGACTATGTAACTGTTTAGCCACTTGAAAAGGCAAGCACCCAACATCTTTATTTAGCTAATAAAGCAAATGCACAGCTCGAAACTTTTAGTTCTCAAGGATCACAATAGGTACAAGGAAATTTGGAATCAATTGTCCCAAAGAATAAGTTAGGTGTTTTTAAGGAGTTTAGTCCAACCTTTTTGGGGTTTACCCTGCTTGAACTCCTTGTTGTCCTCTTGATTATTTCTGTTTCTTTGGGACTGGTCTTTGGATTTAATTACAAGCAAAGGGCTTCTGTTCAGCTTAAGGCTTCTGGTCAAGAATTGGCTCATTTTTTACGAATGGCCAGAAGTAAGGCTTTGGTGCAGGGACAAAAAAATATCTGTTATTACAATTCCAGCCAACATGAGTTTGTTGATCTTCTTCAGAACAAAAAGATATCCTTACCCTCCTCTATTTCATTGAATCTTGCTTCAAAGGATAAGCCTGTCAGCGGCAAGATTGCCTCCTTTTATCCTGATGGTTCGGCTGAAGCCGGAAAAATTGAACTGAAATCCGGCCAGAGCACTCTCAATTTGAAGATTGATCCTTTGCTGGGAGAAATATCCTTTAATGATGATTCGTGAGATTTTTGATATCTAATGGGGATTGGTGTGAATAGGATTCTGGATAAAGAGATAGGACCACAGGGCTTTACCCTGCTTGAAGTCCTTGTCTCAGTTGTTATAGTCTCTTTGACGATTACGGTCTTTTTCCAGCTCATGTCTGCTGGCATGAAACTTGAATATAAAGCCCAAAAAAAGATCCAAAACCTCATACAGGCCCAACAAAAGTTTGAACAACTCTTTCAAGAAGACATGCAGTCGGATGACTTCAAATGGCAGGGACAGGAGGCTAATTGTACCTGGAGCCTTAAAATCAAACCTGTAGAGATGGTTAAAATCGAGTCAACAGAAAACGCCACGATCAAATTGCCCAGTGAAATATATAGGTTTGACTTCCGCTTCCAACCCGGGGAGGCTTCTCCCATAACCTTGACCAGATATGTACGCTATAAGGTTGACTTTGTTTCCAATGAATTCAAAAACGACAAATTTGAAAAATAATAAAGAACAGCATCTAGCTGAAACTGGGTTTACTTTATTTGAACTCATGATCTCCTTGACTATTATATCCATGATTGTTCTGGTCTTGTATTATTCTTTCTCTTTAGGGGTCAGGATCTGGCAACAAGGAGATAATGAGGAAAATGTCTTGAAAAGACATGAAGTGTTTAGACGCCTACTGAAAAGAGATTTCCGCCATGCAGCAAGATATTCCTTTCGTTGGGAGAAAGGGAAGGGTTTTTTTTTGCCGGTGGACCGCAGACCATCTTTTATGTGACCTCGAACGGCTTAGGGGCTAAGGTCCAGGATCAAAAGGGACTTTTCTTTGTTTGTTTGTATAGTTTGCCAAGCAAAGATGGGGGTAGTGATGTCTTTATTTACAAGACCCCTTATCCTAGACAA
>Ga0102934_1002675_pt1 | contig 12251 bp, 11 predicted proteins | sample SalPonR2_A_D1_MG_FD_78175 | JGI IMG/M metagenome (GOLD analysis project Ga0102934, IMG submission 78175) | Salt pond soil microbial communities from South San Francisco under conditions of wetland restoration - Salt Pond MetaG R2_A_D1_MG | ecosystem: Environmental > Aquatic > Marine > Intertidal...
AGCAGCCAGGCAGTCAGACCGGCAAACAGCAGGCTGTAGATGAGTATTTCAAAATACAGTTTCCACAAGCGGTCTTTCCGCAGGTAGCGGGACCGCATGTACACCCAGCCTTCGATATTGTGGGGAAAGGGCACCGCTCCGGCAAAGTCGGTATAGATAAACATCAGCCCGAACAGAAATGCGAACCGGCCGCCGAATGAAATCCCGCCGAGCAGCGGTACTACCGGATACAGCACCAGCGACATCAGCACCCCGCGCAGCAGCTGGGCCGGCAGAAACAGGCGCTTCACACGGGTATTCTCCCCGCCCTCGGACATATCGCTGAGAAAATCAAGAAGCCGCTTTTCGCCCTCATATAGGTCGCGGCTCAGGTTCAAGGCCGCCATCCCGGCAATCGTGTAGGCGCCGATATGAATCAATGTGAACCAAAGGCTAAACAGAATATATTCCATAGAATCCTCCTTAGAGGGTATCTTACATGGGGGGTAAAATTGGAATCAAGGGGCTTTTTTGCCTTTACTGCATCGAAGCAGCCATTGTGTTCATCCTCAGGGTGTTTTATCATGTTGATGAAGCCTCTCATTTCAGCCTGAAACTTACCTGTACCTTTACATCAAAAGCAAAGCACCCGGCATATTTTTTCAGCAGGAGTGCGCTATGAAAATCCTACTCGTGTATCCGGAATTCCCCGAAACCTTTTGGAGTTTTAAAAAGGCCTTGAAATTTGTCTCCAAAAAGTCCGGCACTCCGCCCCTGGGCTTACTGACGGCGGCAGCTTTGCTTCCCGAAGAGTGGCAGCTAAAGCTGGTGGATACGAATGTAAGCGTCCTTAAAAATAAGCAGCTCCAATGGGCGGACTATGTATTTATCAGCGGCATGTCGGTTCAGAAAAATTCAGCCCGGGATATTATTCTCCGCTGCCACAGGTACGGCGTGAAAACAGTGGCCGGGGGCCCGCTGTTTACCACCGGCTGGGAGGATTTTCCCGAGGTGGATCATTTCGTATTGAACGAGGCTGAAATAACCCTGCCGGAGTTTCTGCGGGACCTTCATCAGGGCACCCCTCGGCGGATGTATACCACCGGCGAAAAACCTGATTTGGCATCGACCCCCGCCCCTCGCCTTGATCTTTTGAGAATGAAAAAATACGCCTCCATGGCGGTGCAGTACTCCCGGGGCTGTCCCTTTAATTGCGACTTTTGCGATATTACCCTGCTGTACGGGAGGCGAACCCGCATTAAACCGACCGCGCAGGTGATTGAAGAGCTGGAACAGATCTACCGCCGGGGGTGGCGGGAGAATGTGTTTTTTGTGGACGACAATTTTATCGGCAACAAGGGGCTCTTAAAACGGGAGCTTCTGCCGGAGCTCATCCATTGGAACAGGGCACGGAACTACCCCTTTACCTTTAACACTCAGGCCTCGATCAATATAGCCGATGACGATGAGTTGCTAAAGTTAATGGGGGAGGCGAGCTTTGATACCGTATTCATTGGTATCGAAACCCCCAGTGCGGCGGGGCTGCGGGAGTGTTCAAAGGTGCAGAACGAGCGCCGCGATATGATTGCCTCGGTGAAAAAAATTCAGCAGGCGGGAATCGAGGTGCAGGGTGGCTTTATCGTCGGCTTCGACAGCGATCCCAAAACCATCTTCGAAGATCAGATCCGCTTTATTCAGGAAAGCTCAATTGTTACCGCCATGGTGGGGTTGCTGACTGCCCTGAAGGGTACGAAACTCTACCAACGCTTGAAAAAAGAGGATCGGCTGTTGAGCGAGGAGACGGGGAACAACACCGATTGTACCATCAATTTTAAACCGGTTATGGATTGGGACACTCTGCTGGCGGGCTACAAGCAGATAATCTCCACCATCTACTCTCCCGAGTATTATTACCGGCGGGTGAGGCAATTCCTTCAGGAGTATTCCCCGTCGAAAGCTCGTAGGCGGATATTCAGGTTTCGCCCTATTCACATCTCGGCGCTGTTCAAATCGGTTCTGTTTTTGGGCGTTCTTGGCAAGGAGCGGGTGCAGTACTGGAAATTGATGCTGTGGACCCTCTTTCGGCGACCGCGCTGCTTTCCCCTGGCCACAACCCTGGCGATTTATGGTTTTCATTACCGCAGGGTGTTTGAGAAGTACTTATAATGGGCGGTGGTTCCACCGCCCCAATAGCCAAAATGCCTTATTGACTGCACCCACTTATCCCGCCCGCTTTTCGAATCGGCGTATAAAAAATACCAGCAGTGAGCACATAAGCAGTAGGCCCGCCGCCAGGGCCGGCCAGGCAAGAGCCTTTCCCTCTGCCAGAGCAGTAAAGTGCAGAGAAATCCAGAAGGTGGGGGCAGGGGCCATCAGGTAGGTCCATTGTGCCGGCAGAAGGTAGGCTATCACCGGAAAGATAAGCAGAACTCCAGCCGCTTTGGCCAGCACCAGGCCGCTTACTTTGTTCTCGGCGTAGGCGGCCAGAAAAAAGGCGATGCAGGGGGCTATGAGCGAGGCGGTAATAACGCCGGGTGCCGAGAGGAAGAGGGGGAACAGGGACCGGCCGGTTAGATGAAGCGAGAGAAAAGAGAGCAGGCTGGAGTACAGCAGGGGCAGCAGGGTTTTGTAGACCAGGTAGCTGCTCCGGGAAAGGTTGGTGACGGCTATGACCGTCAAAATGTTCTCGTCCCGCTCATCGAGTAGAATAAAGCCCACCACCATCCCCACCATCAGGGGCATCAGCATCGGTACCATACTGAATACAAAGGGGTAGTGGGGGGACAGGTCAAATCCGGTATACTGCAACAGGGCCTTCTGCAGGGGAGACAGCCCAAAGCGCACTAGTCCGAGAATGAGTATCGGAGCGAACAACAGCACCTCCAGCATCGGGTCGCGGTTGGCCTGCCGCAGATCGGCCAGTGCTAAAAAGGCAAAACGGTTTTTCATAATAGCACCCTCCGCAGCCGATGGATGTACCGATGGACGCTCCTGTTTGCCCAGATCCAGGCCCCGGAAATCCAGAGCAGCAGATATCCCGCGGCAGCCAATTGGGCGGCCGGGCTGATGCCGGAAAAGGCGCCCCGGATTAGCAATATTGAAGCCTGGGTGGGAAACAGCAGAAACAACTTGTTGCCGGACTGTAAAAAATACTCTATTAGGGGCGGCATAAAAATGAGCATAAACAATCCGGAGGAGAGAAAGTATTCATTTAAAGATTCGGCGTTGACGGCAAAGGGGATGCTTATCAGCCCGACCAGGACCGAGGTAAAAAAAACTCCAAGGGTAAAGGGCACTAGGTGAAAGTTAAATAGGAAAAACGGCAGGGCAATGAGAAAGGCGGCGGCCAGGGAAAGGAGCGAAAAGGACAGGGCCTTCGACAACACGTACTGGGCGGGGCCGGTGGGAGTTACAAACAGACTGCTCAGCACATCCTGTTTTCTCTCCAGCAGAATCATTCCCCCCATAAAGAAAAATCCCAGCACCGCGGGGTCGGTAAAAATGAGCAGTGGGGTTATCACTAGGCGCAGCGGTTGAGGCAGAGAGAGCAGCAGCAGTACGTACATCCCGCAGACCACTCCATACACCGTATATATTCCGTGGCGCAGTTCAAAGCGGATATCCTGGTGCAGCAGGGCAAAAAAACTTTGGAAGGGGTTTCGGCCTTTGTCGCGCTTCTCCATAAACTTTTTCATGAAAAAATCATTCATACCAGCCCCCTGCCGGTGCTTGCCATGAATACATCCTCCAGGCTCGCCTCCTGGCTGTGGATGGTTTCTATATCCTGTGACTGTAGCAAGCTCAAAAACTCCCGGTTCTCTCCGATTCCCTGCAGGGGGAAATCCTGCTGGTCAAGACTTCCGTTCCGGCGGGTTTCAACCCGCAGGTACTTTTTGCCGTGTTGAATCTTCAGTTCCCGGGGGCTTCCTATGACCGGGATTCGGCCCTCGACCATAAAGGCGACCCTGTCGCACAGTTCGTCGGCTACGGTCATGTTGTGGGTGGTCAGAAATACCGTTTTTCCCCGGCTGCGTTGTGCAAGGATAATCTCCATAACGCGGCGGGCATTCTGCGGGTCCAGACCGGAGGTGGGCTCGTCGAGGAAGAGTATCTCCGGATCGTGCAGCAGGGCGCGGCAGAAGTTAAGCCGCATTTTCATACCCTTGGAAAACTCGGCCACCCGGGTGCGGGCATCCTTCTCGAGGTCAACCATTTTCAGTAGTTCCAGAGAGTCGACGCAGGGCTTGTCATAGAGGCGTGCGAAAAAATCAAGATTCTCCAGGGCGGTAAATTTGCTGTACAGGTTGGGCAGTTCAAAGCCTACCCCGATATGGCTGTAATAGGCCCTTCCCCAGGCGGAGATCTCCCGGCCTTTGACCAGGCTGCTGCCCCCATAGTTTTGGAGAAGCCCTATCAGCACCTTTTGGGTGGTGCTTTTTCCGGCCCCGCTGGGTCCGAGAAAGCCGAAAATCTCCCCCGGTGCAACCTCAAAACTTATGCCCGCCACCGCTTCGGTTTTTGAGTGGGGATAGCGATAGCGGAGCTCTTGTACGCTAATCACTGTTGGGCCTCCTTATTTGTGTCAGGCCTGTTGTTCAGACCGTTGTTCAGACCAGTGCTCAGGCCGGAGGCGACCACCTGGGCCGTTAGCTCCATTACCTCGTCGAATATGTCCTCGCCTATCTCCCTTTTGTGAAGGGTAAGTAGAAAAATAGCCCGAAACAGGCCGACCACCGCCTCCGGCTTGGCCTGGATGAGCAGCCCTTGCTGTTGAAGGGCTGTGACAAATCCCTTGACTTCTTGCTCGTCCTTGTGCTGGTGGGCTTCCAGGCGCTCTTTGCCCAGTTTCCGCATCAGCTGCGGGTAGGTGTCCTCAATATACAGCTGCTGCAAAAACTCGCTCTGCTCTACAAACTTTAGGCCCCGCGTACACAGCAGCTCGAGGGCGCTACGGGTGTCCGAGGTCTCCTGGTATATTTCTTCTAAGAGCTGGTGACGAAACTCCTCCTCCCGATCCAGCACCGCCATAAACAGATCCTCTTTAGATGTGAAAAATGCGTAGAAGGAGCCCTTGGCGATGCCGGCGGCGCGGCACAGCTCAGCAATGGCGGTACGTTTGAGCCCGTATTTGGAAAACAGATGTCGTCCTTCTGTAATGAGAGTTTCGAGGATGCGCTGTTTCTCCTGTTCGGTAAACTCTGTCGGCACGATTAAAGCTCCTTCTTTTTGTAGTGAAGTCTTTTGGATCTTTTCAATAGAACCATATGACCAATATATTTATTTGGTCATAATAAAAAATATAGCATGCTTTCTTGTGGACATCAAGCAGCTGCCAGTACTAAAATTGAACAGGGCTAAAAGCAGGGCCAATTATTAAAGAAGTATATCAATGAGGGCCGGGGCGTTCGGCCGCTTTACCTTCCAGGGCGCAGAATATTCGGCAGGCTGCGCCGTTTGACCGGCTCGATGCGCAGGGGCCGACCGTCGATAATCGCCCGGGCGGTCAGCTGCCCGCTATGGACCGCCGGCTCGATACCCTCGCCCATATCGAGGGTGGCAAAACCGGCGGCATCACCGATTAAGAACACATGCCCCTCCGAAACGGCACGGTGCTCCTGGGTGGCCACATCGCTGCTGCGCAGGTAGTAGCTATGGCCCGCCGGAGTTGGGATAGTGCCTGTTGGGAGCGACAGAGGGCCTTCAGCGCCGCTTTCCGGATCGCCGCTTTCTGTCTCGATGTCTTCCGGTCGGTTCTTCCAGGGTTTGCCCTTTACCAGATCGGTGCGGTCCAGGTGTTGGATAAACTTGTCCCAATGCTCACGGATAGTCTCTCCCCGGCGGCTCAGGGCAGCCTGCTTGCCCCCGATACCGATGGTCAGGTAGCCGTCGGCCTTGGGAAAGTACCAGGAATAGCCGACTATGCGATGGTCGAAGAACCGCAGGTAGCACTCCCGGTTTTTGAAGGGGTAGGGAAACTCCGCCTCAAGAGTTACAATCAAACTCTCCCGGGAACGCTTCATTCCGGCGATTTTCCGCTGCCAGGCGGCCACCGGACATCCGGTTCCGCCGGCGCCCACTACATAGCGGCAGGTAAACCTGTCGTCGATCAAAAAACAAGCCTCGGGATGAATTTTCTTTTGCTTTCTGTGAGGCTCTTCGGCCACCTTCAGGCCTCCGTCTACTCGTTCAATCTTGTGAACTTGGTGTTGATACAACTCGGCACCCGAGCGCTGCAGCATCCAGTGGTCAAATTCAATCCGCCGGAGAGCATACTGGCGGGTAGGAACTTTCAGGGGAAAGCCCTTGATTCGAAAGTGCAGGGACCGGTACTCACGCAGGCCTCCGGGGTATTCCGAGGGCTCTATCCCCAGGCGCCGAAAAAGGCTGGGGGGTACCCAGCCGGCGCAGAGCTTGTCCCGGGGAAATTTGGCTTTATCGAGAATTGCCACCTCGTAGCCCGCCCGGGTCAGTTTTCGGGCGCAGCTCGTCCCGGCCGGGCCGGCCCCGACTATTATCACATCCCTATGAACCTTCGAGTTGTCCTTACTCATCGAATCTTACTCCGCAAAGTGTATATGGGCCGCCCCACCCTGCTCAGCTGAATCTGCATTCGGGCTGGGGTCGGCCGCGCTTGGTAAAAACTATCTGCCAAAGCTGAATATTGCGGCCCCGGAAACCTCCGGCGGAACTCAGCAGATAGAAGCGCCACATGCGGTAAAAACGGTCGCCGTATTTATCCCGCAGCTCAGGCCAGGCTGCCTCGAAATTGCGATACCAGGCCATCAGCGTGGGGTCGTAGTGTTCACCAATGTTGTGCAGGTCTTCCAGTACGAACTGTCCCTCCATGGCGCGGCTTATTTGAGAGAGCGAGGGGAGCATACTGTTGGGAAAAATATACTTGTTAGTCCAGGCGTTGGAGGAGCTGGATGAGGAGTTGCTGTTACCGATGCAGTGAATAAAGCCTATTCCATCGTCCTTTAAAGTACGTTTTACCACATCCATGTACTCCCCATAGTTCTTGTAGCCCACGTGCTCCAACAGGCCAATCGACACCACCCGGTCGTAGGTGCCCTTCACCGAGCGGTAGTCCTGAAAAACGAGTTCCGCCGGCAGCCCGGAACATCTCCGGTTGCCCAGCTCCACCTGGTCCTTCGATACTGTCAGGCCGGTGACCTTCGCCCCGTATTTTTCAGCGGCGTACTTGGCAAAGGAGCCCCAGCCGCAGCCCAGGTCCAGCACACTCATCCCCGGCTGAAGGCCGATTTTGCGGCACACCAGGTCAAGCTTGGCCTCCTGGGCTTCGTCGAGGGTTTTCGCATTTTTCCAATAGCCGCAGGTATACACCATCCGCGAGTCGAGCATGCGGGTATACAGGTCGTTGCCCACATCGTAGTGTTGCCGGCCCACCTTGAAGGCCCGGCGGCCCTGCTGCATGTTTATTATCTTGGACAGGAAGGTGACCCACATGTCCTTGAGTCCCACCCCCACCTGCTCCTCCAGGTAGCCGCGCACCACCCGGGCAATCATCTCATCCAGCTGTTTACAGTCCCACCAGCCGTCCATGTAGGACTCGCCTAAGCCCAGATAGCCCTGGGCCAGAACTCTGCGGTAAAACTTTTCGTTGTGTACTTGAATGTCGAAGGGACGATCGCCGTTGATGCGTACGTCGATAGGTTCAATTAACTTTTGTACAGTCTCTTGTGCGGATGCCATAAAATGCCTCCTTTAAGAGTTACTCTATGGTAGCAGAGCTTGATGGAGCTCTCAAGGTCTGAGGCGGTTTTTGAAGGGCCCTTTTCTGCTATCTTTCACTTCAAGTAAGGACACTTCTTGATCGATTAAGGGGTTCCAATGCCTACGAATGGACCCGTTACCCGGCTGCAGATAGGTATGTCGAAATGGATACATCTTCTGATTGGACCGAGCTTATCTTTACCGAAGAGACGGACCTTCTGAAAGGCAAGGATGGTTTGGCTTTTTATCACCCGCCGAGGCCTATTCCCAGCCCCAGACTGAGCCACATCGCCAGGGTGTACAAGGCGAAGATCTTGGAGATGCTGCCCATTGAAGGGCCTTTTGTGGCCTGGATAAACCCGCGCCGGTGCATCCGACGGTACTCTATCACCGCAGGTACTGCCGCTGCTGCAATGGCCACTGCGGCCCACCAGGGAAACACCCCTGTCAGCGCCAGGGCAGCGACGCTGCCGTAGCCCAGGGCGCCAAGGACGTACACGGCTATCTCGCCGGTCCGGCGGCCGGCCACGATCGAAAAAGTGTACCGACCGGAGGCCCGGTCACCCTCGATATCACAGGTATTATTTACCGTTAAAATCGATGCGATCAGAAAAAATGAGGGCAGACTGGCCATCAGCGCGTGCACGGCCATATGCCCGGCGAACACGAAAAAGGTAATCAGAAACAGTGCCGTACCGAGAAAGCCGCCGGCGAACAGTTCGCCCACCGGGGTAGTAGAAATAGGCCGCGGCCCGCCGGTGTAGAAAAAGCCGACTGTCATGCACAGCGCACCGGCTGCGGCCACCTGCCAGCCTGTAAGAAAGGCGATGATCAGTCCCAGCACTGCGGCGCCGCCGAAGAGTGCTGCGCCGGTCAGGAAGGCAGTTCCGGGAGCTACCCCTTCATAGACCAGCACTTTTTCCTTTTCGCGTTCATAATCCGCATGGTCGACTCCCCGCAGATAATCAAAATAGATATTAAACGCTGTCGTTCCCATATCTACCATCAACACCGCAGCTGCCATCAGCCCCAGCAGAAGCCATGAAAAACTACCCGTGGCGTATAAAGTGTACAATACCGCAATGGAAAAAGTGGATACGGACACGATTTTGGTGCGTATTTCGACGATTCTAAAGAATTGTTGAAGTGTCATGGGTATAGTCTACTAATTTACTCTGAAAAATTCTATACGCCAATGAGTTAGTGGATTGCTGATGAGGCCATACCGGTCTTGGCAACCTTACTCTCATCGCCTACAATAAGAAAAAAGGAGGCTATCAGTGAAGAACCGAGCACTCATTTTCATTAAACCGCATGCAATCACGGACAAGACAATCAATTTTGTAGAACAGTTTCTCAGTAAACACGGTATACAGCTGAGCGAAGCACGCCGTATCGATGCCAAAAATATTCAGAAACAGGGCATCGTCGACCGCCATTATTTTGCGATTGCGAATACAGCAGTATTTTCAACGCCGGACGAGTACGAAATGGGTGCGGCTGCCAAGAGCAATTTCGCTGGGGCGTTTGGTATCGACTGGGATACCGCTGTGGAACAGGGTAAAGTGTATAATAGTGTCGATGCGCAAAAGCGTCTCGGCGACATATCGGGGATAGATCTCAATGAGCTTTGGAAAAAGTCTGACCAGACCAAATTGGCCCCCGGACTTTACGCGGGGTATTTTAAAGACCAGGATTTTTACGTAGTCAATGGGTTTTATCCCGGGCAGCGCGAGGTCTTTACCAGCAAAGGTGCCGAGGTGGTGCTGTATGAAGCCGAGTTTGATCCTGAGCAGGTAAAATGGGAAAAGTTTCGGCAGGAAATTATCGGTGCAACCGATCCGGCCAAAGCAGTCGAGGGGTCTTTGCGGAACCTGCTGCTTGAACGCTATACCGAGTTGGGACAGACGGTCAAACCTGAGATGAGCCGCAACGGGGTACATGCCAGCGCCGGTCCTCTGGAAGGGTTGCGGGAACGCATGGTATGGCTCGGTACGAAAGTAAAAGATGACCCCTTCGCCCAAAATTTACTAGAGCGTGGTATGAGTCGTAGTCGTCTGGACGAGCTGCTGGAGAACCCGATTGTGCAAATCGACGGACAAACTGACCCGGTTTTTGATCTTACCGAGGACATCGATAGTGATGAGGCTGCAGAAAAACTGATGCAGCTTATATAACCCTCTGCATGTGTAGAATGTAGAATTAACCCTCGGGGCCCGATACCAAAGATCAATATTGATTATCGGCATCGAGCCCTGAGTGATCAACACCAGGAGAGAGGCCAATGAACGCCGCTGCGCGTTTTCCCGAACAACTGAGCTATGATGAAGTACGTCGCGGGCAAAAAATCTTTCGACGCTATATCGGATTCAACGGTATATCAATCGCGTTTTTGCTGAACGATGTGCTGATCCTCTACGGCATACGCAACGGGCTCAGCGACCCTCAACTTGCATTACTGGCCTCATTTATGCATTTAACCATGCCCTTTATGGTCATCGGGAAAATGCTGATACCCAAGTACGGGCTCAGCAAAACCTGGGGGACCGCCTGGTTTTTGCGGTATGTCTCCGGCTCTATTATGATTCTTGCCCCCTTTGTAGACCGGTTCGCCCCTCAATGGGCCGTTTCGGCAACTGTACTCTTAGGGGCATTCGGATTCTCCTTTTGCCGCAGTATCGGGTTGGTGGCCAACTCCCCCCTGACCGGAGAAATTACCACCAGCCGCGACCGCGGCCGCTATATCTCCGGTAACTGGACCCGCGCCCAGATCAACTACCTCATTTCGATGGTCTTTGTTGTGCTTGCAATGCGTTTTTTTGGTGCGGTCTGGGTGTATCAGGTGTTGATCGGCTTCGGCTGCATCATTGGAATGTATGCCTCAACCTTGCTGATGAAAGTGCCCGAAAGCAGCGCCCCCTCCCATTCGGCCCGCACACCTATCAGGGAATCCTTCCAAATTACCTTCGGAAATCCCCGTTACCGCCGCATGCTGGCCGCCTGGTCCGCCGGTATGGCCTCCTTTGTGCTGGTGATTCCCTTCTCGATTGTATTGATAAAAAACGGATACGGCATCTCCGACCATTACGCCCTGATGTTCTCCCTGCTTGTGCTGGCCGGGGGCATTGTGGCCGCTCTGATGAACGCCGGCATCGCCGACAGGGTCGGTCCTCGTCCACTGCTGCTCATCTATATCAGCGGTTTTTTTGTGGTGGCCGTATATTGGGCCCTGGCTCCGGATACCTTTTATCCGGTTATAGTAGGACTCGGGTTCCTTATTGCCGGGTTCTGTAAAACCGGTATTATAGTCGGGGTAAGCCACTACTTCTTGTCGGCGGTGGAGCAGAAAGACCGGGTTGGCACCGCCATGTTTGTCCGCATGTTCAGCGGAGCAGTGGCCGGGCTGGCCGGTTCCGCCGGGGGCGGCACCATCCTGAAACTGCTGCGGGCCGCCGATGTCTCCGGCCTGCCCCTCTACCGCACCTATTTTCAGATTATATTGGCAGTCCTCATCGTATGCATTATCACCATGAGCCGCCTCGACCGGCTGAAGGAGTGGCGGGTGCGCAGCGTCCTGAGTCTGCTGTTTTCGATGCGGGACCTGCGGGCACTGTATGTAATGAACCGCCTCGAACAGAGCGAAGACTGCAGTGAAGATCTGCATCACGTCCGCCGCCTGGAACAAATTGCCTCTTCTCTCTCGGAAAGCACCCTGCGAAGCCTGCTTGATTCCCCCCGACTGCCGGTCCGGGTGCATGCCATGCATGCACTGCGGGAGATCGACTTCGGTGAAAAGACCGCAGAAGTCCTCATAGAAGAGGTGCAGCGAGGGGAGTTTACCTCCGCCTGGGAGGCGACGGCAATACTCGGGGAACACCATGTAAGTGCAGCCGTACCGACCCTGCAGGCCGCGCTGGACTCGGAAGATCCCTTTTTGGTAGGAAAAAGCATGGTCGCATTGGTCCGTCTTGGCGATCAAAGCTCCTACCCCCGCATAATCGATATCTTTCGCCGGGCCTCGAACCCCCGCATTATCATTCACGGGGCCAATGCGATCGTTGAGATGGGAGATCGAAGCACCATCCCCGATCTACTGCAGAGGCTCATCAATGACGACCTTCCCGGCGCCGTACTGGACGAACTCTTGACCGCCCTGGCAACTCTCTGCGGGTGTGAGGACGAGTTTTACCGGGTGCTGCGCGAATACAATCGTGCACCCGCCGAAGCCGAAGCCATGCTCCAGGCCTCCCTGGAAAGCCTGTTAGGCAACGCCCCTTCTCTGTCGGAAGTAGAACCCGCCCGGCTGGCTGCCGCCGCCGGCGATTTGCTGCCGCGGCGCGGCGAGGATGAATGTGCACAGCATATAGTTTCATATTTTACCACCGGCGACACCAATAGCGGCACTATCGGCGGGACCGAATTTAAAAGTGCCCCAACCACCCGCGCCAAGATATCCGCCTGCCTGGCGGTGATCCTGGGCTCGATCGCCCGTGTCGAGACCGAAGCTGCCGGATATGAGCTTTAAAACACGTCGATAA
>Ga0102934_1002676_pt1 | contig 12250 bp, 10 predicted proteins | sample SalPonR2_A_D1_MG_FD_78175 | JGI IMG/M metagenome (GOLD analysis project Ga0102934, IMG submission 78175) | Salt pond soil microbial communities from South San Francisco under conditions of wetland restoration - Salt Pond MetaG R2_A_D1_MG | ecosystem: Environmental > Aquatic > Marine > Intertidal...
ATGGTTGGGATTTTTCTTTATCTATAGTATAATAAGTTAGCAGGAAAATTGAAATTTATATAGAATAAATTATATAAGCGAATATATGTTCATTTAAAATTAACTAATGAAATTATAGATAATGTAATAGAAAGCAGGTGAAGTAAGTCATGAAAGACTTCAACCACATCCATAATCATACAGAATACAGTCTTCTCGATGGAGCAGTTAGAGTAGATGATTTAATTAAACATACAAAAGAAAACAACATGTCAGCTGTTGCTATGACTGACCATGGAGTATTATACGGAATAATGCAGTTTTACAAAAAAGCTAAAAATGCAGGTATAAAGCCTATTTTAGGTTGTGAAGTATACCTTGCACCAGAAGATAGATTTACGAAAAAAAGTCAAAAAAGATATCATCTTATTTTATTAGCTCAAAATAATAAAGGTTTTAGAAACTTAATGAGAATTGTATCAAAAAGTTGGCTTGAAGGCTTTTATTATAAACCTCGTGTTGATAAAGATTTGCTTTATAATAATAGAGAAGGTTTGATTTCGCTTTCAGCCTGTATCCAGGGAGAAATACCACAATTGCTTCTAGAAGATAACAGGGAAAAAGCTCAAAAAGCTGTGAAAGAATATCAGGCTATTTTTGGTCAGGATAACTTTTTTATAGAATTACAGGACCATAATATACCCAAGGAAAAGCGTGCTAATAATAAACTTATCCACTTGGCTAATGAAATGGATTTACCTATGGTAGTAACCAATGATACTCATTACTTAAATAAAGAAGATGCAGAAATGCACGATATTTTACTTGCTTTAAAAACAGGAACTACTATAAATGATGAAAATAGAATGACTTTTAATGGAGATGAGTTCTATTTTAAGTCAGCTTCTGAAATGCGAGAGTTATTTCCAAAAATAAACTCAGCCTATGAAAATACAGTAAAAATAACAGAAAGGTGTGAAGTTGATTTTGATTTTAGTCAATTTCATTTACCTGATTACCCAGGGGCTGATGATAAAAAACCGGCACAGATTTTAAGAGAAAAATGTGAAAAAGGGTTAAAAGAAAAAAATCTGACTAATTCAGAAAAAGCAAGAGAAAGACTGGAATATGAGCTTCGCATAATTTCAGAAATGGGCTATATTTCTTATTTTCTAATAGTTTGGGATTTTATTGATTATGCAAATAAAGAAGGAATTAGAGTGGGCCCAGGAAGAGGTTCAGCTGCCGGGAGTCTTGTTTCCTATCTTCTGGGAATAACCAAAATAAATCCTTTAAAATATGGACTGATATTTGAAAGATTTTTAAATCCTGAAAGAGTCACTATGCCCGATATTGACATTGATTTTGATGAAAGAAGAGATGAAATAATAGAATATGTGAAAGATAGATATGGAAAAGAAAGGGTAGCTCAAATTGGGACTTTCGGGACAATGGCCGCTAGAGCAGCTGTTAGAGATGTGGGGAGAGCCCTTGATCTTTCTTATGGAAAAGTTGATAGAATAGCTAAAATGATTCCTCACCAACATGGAATAACTTTAGATAAAGCCCTTGAAAAAAGTGAAAAATTAAAAAAAGAAGTAGAAAAAGATGAAGATACAGCTAATTTGATAAAATTTGCTAAAGGTCTTGAGGGGATGCCCAGACATATTTCTACCCATGCAGCTGGTGTTATTATTGGGCCAGAAGATTTGATTAATTTAGTACCATTACAATTACAGGATGAAAGTGTTATAACCCAACTTCCAATGGATGAATTAGAAGATATGGGTTTGCTTAAGATGGACTTTTTAGGATTAAGAAATCTTACAGTAATTGAAAATACCCTTAGTCTTATAGAAAAAAGATTTAATAAAAAGATAAATATTGATGATATACCTTTAGATGATCAGGAAGTTTATAATATGCTCAGCAAGGGAGAAACCCTTGGAGTTTTTCAAATGGAATCTTATTTGTTTCAGGATTTAAATAAAAGGCTTCAACCAGAAAATTTTTCTGATATTATTGCCCTTTTAGCTTTAGGAAGGCCAGGTCCCCTAAATAGTGGTTTGGTAGATGATTTTATAAAAGGTAGACATGGAGAAAAAGAAGTGGAATACCTTCATCCTAAACTTGAACCTATTTTAAAAGATACATTTGGCTTGATTTTATATCAGGAGCAGGTTATGGAGATTGCAAGTGAATTAGCAGGTTATACAATGGGAGAAGCCGATCTTTTAAGAAGAGGAATGGGCAAAAAAAAGAAAAAGTTGATAGCCAGAGAAAGAGAAAAATTTGTTAAAGGTTCAGCCCAAAATGGAATAGATAAAAAAACTGCTAATGAAATATTTGACCAGGTAGAATATTTTGCTGGTTATGGTTTTAATAAATCTCATAGTGCTGCTTATGCACTTCTAGCATATCAAACAGCATATTTAAAAGTAAAATATCCGGCAGAATTTATGGCAGCTCTTTTATCATCAGTTATGGGCAATTTAGATAAAGTGGCAATATATATAGATGAAGCAAAAAATATGGGGCTAAATGTTTTGGCTCCTGATGTAAATGAAAGTTATAATGATTTTACAACTACCTCAGAAAATAGTATTCGTTTTGGGTTAAAGGTTATTAAAAATTTAGGAAAAAAAGCTATTAAATCTATAATTGAAGATAGAAAAGATGATTCATATAAAAGTTTTCATGACTTTTTTAAAAAAGTTGATCTTTCTAATATCAATATTAATATGATTGAAGCTTTAATTAAAGCTGGTGCATTTGATAGTTTTGCTGTAAATCGTTCTCAAATGTTAATAAAATATGAGGAGCTATATAACAGATATTCTAAAATGCAAAAAGGTAGAAGTAATGGCCAAACTTCATTTTTTGATTTGACTGAAGATGATGATTTTTATAATGAGGAAATAGAATTTCCAGATGTTGACCATTTAAGTACTACTGACAAATTAAGCTGGGAAAAAGAGTATTTAGGTGTTTATCTTTCCGGTCATCCTCTTGATCCTTATCAAGAAAAAATTGATTTATTAACTAATTTTACCAGTGATGATTTAGAAGAAGGTAAAGATTTTAGATATTTTAAAGCTAATACAGCAGGTCTTATATTAGAAAAGAAAAACCATGTTACTAAAAGAAATAATCAGATGGCTTTTTTAACAATTGAAGATTGGAATGGAAAAATAAATATAGTTGTATTTCCAGATTTGTATAAAAGTTTAGACTTTAATTTAGAAGAAGGAGAAATTGTCTTTATTAATGGTTATTTTAAAGATGGAGATAGTTTAATAGCCAATCAAATAATTTCTCTTAAAAGAAAATTTGTAGTGATGAATTTAAGAGATGCTAAATTGGATAAAAAAGAACTATCCAAAGCAAAATTTATTATAGGGAAAAATAGTGGAAAATCACCGGTATTTTTTAAAATTAATAATAAAATAATTTTGAGTGATAAATCTTACTGGTTGAATTTAGAAAATGAAAATGTTAAAAATAAATTGATAAGTATTTTTAGAAAAGAAAATTTAAAAGTATTATAACTTTGGGTTGATTTGTAAAATTTTATTTACTTGACATTAAATAAAAAAAAGGATATGATAAATTAAACAGGAGGTCTGGTAATGAATATTGAGGCTGATTTTGTAACAATAAAAGCTCTGGAAGATGGAGTCACAATAATAGGTTTAACGCGAGGAAAAAGTACTACATTTAATCATACAGAAAAGCTTGACAAAGGAGAGGTATTGCTAGCTCAATTTACCGAACATACTTCTGCTATAAAAATTAGAGGTGAAGCAGAAATAGTTTCCAAGCATGGAAGTATAAAGTCAGGTGAATAGATTTTTGATATTAACCAGTCCCTCATAAAACAGGAACTGGTTTTTGTTTTTTAAAGATCAGGAATTAAATAGGAGTGATTAATAATGTTTAAAGATTTTTTCAGTAAAAAGAATAATTATGTAACTGTAAAAAATCGTAGTAAAAAAAGTAAGAAAAGTGAAAAAAGAGATGTGCGTGAAAAAAATAATGATAAGCTCTGGACAAAATGTAAAAAATGCAATGAAATAGTTTTTAATAAAAAACTTGCTGAAAATTCAATGGTCTGTCCCAAATGTGATTATCATCTAAGATTATCTGCTGAAGATCGTTTGGCCCTTACTATAGATGAAGATAGTTTTATAGAATTTGCTGCCGATATAAGCAGCAAAAATCCTCTTGATTTTCCAGAATATGATAAAAAAATGGAAGAAGCCAAAAATAAAACTGGGAAAAATGAAGCTGTTGTAACTGGTGAAGCAAAAATTAACAGTCATGAGGTAATTATTGCTGTAATGGATTTTAATTTTATGGGAGCCAGTATGGGTTCAGTAGTTGGTGAAAAAATTACTATTGCTATTGAAAAAGCAATAGAGAAAAATAAACCACTTATAATTTTTAGTGCAGCAGGTGGAGCCAGAATGCAGGAAGGTATGTTATCTTTAATGCAAATGGCTAAAACAAGTGCTGCTATAAAAAAACTGCACAAAAATGGTAACCTTTTTGTTTCAATTATAACTGATCCTACTTCAGGTGGAGTAACTGCTAGTTTTGCTCTTTTAGGTGATATTATTATATCCGAACCTGGTACACTTATAGCTTTTGCCGGTCCAAGAGTTATTAAGCAAACAATAAGCAAAAAATTACCTGATGATTTCCAGAGTGCTGAATTTTTACTTGAACATGGTATGATTGATAAAGTTGTTCATAGAAAGAAAATGAAAGCGACTTTAGGAGATATTTTAAAAATACATGAGGCTGGAGTGATTAATGATGCCCAGTAATTATTTTGAATTTGAAAAACCGTTAATTGAATTAAATAAAAAAATTAGTGATTTAAAGGATTTTATGGATGAAAAAGGTGTTGACTTAACTGATGAAATAATAACTTTAGAAAATAAAGCAAATAACTTAAGAGAAGAAATATATGAAAATTTGGAACCTGCTCAACTTTTAGAAATTGCCCGTCATCAAGAAAGACCAACAACCAGAGACTATATTAATAGAATTTCCAGTACTTTTGTAGAATTACATGGTGATAGGAGATTTGGAGATGATCTTGCTTTAATAGGTGGTATAGCAATTGTTGAGGAACAACCTATTACTATTATTGGGCATCAAAAGGGTCAGACTACTAATGAAAATTTAGAAAGAAATTTTGGGATGGCCCATCCTGAAGGTTATCGCAAAGCAATGCGTTTAATGAAAGAGGCAGAAAAATTTAATAGACCTGTAATATCTTTAATTAATACTCCTGGAGCTTATCCAGGAATAGGGGCTGAAGAAAGAGGTCAGGCTGAAGCAATTGCTACTAATTTAATGGAAATGTCTGATTTAAAAGTTCCTATTATTACTATTGTAATTGGTGAAGGTGGTAGTGGTGGAGCTTTAGGTATTGGACTTGGAGATAAAATTATGATGTTTGAATATAGTTATTATTCGGTTTGTTCTCCTGAAGCCTGTGCTGCTATACTCTGGAAAGATTCTGATGAAGCTTCTGAAGCTGCTAAAGCTCTTTCTTTAACTTCTAAAGACCTATTTGATTTAAATATTATAGACAAAATAATTAAGGAACCTATTGGAGGAGCTCATAAAGATCCAGATCAAGCAGCAAAAATATTAAAAGATGAAATTTTAGCTGCAATTAATGAACTAAAAAATATTGATAAAGATAAATTGATTGAAAAAAGGTATAATAAATTTAGAAAAATTGGTGAATATCAGAGAAATAAAGAAAAAAATTAAATTATAATTATTTCAACAGGAGGTAAAAGCAATGAATAAAATTGGCGTATTGACTAGTGGAGGAGATGCTCCTGGTATGAACCCTGCTATAAGAGCAGTAGTTAGGACTGCAATTTATTATGATATAGAGGTAGCAGGAATTCAGCGCGGATATGCAGGATTAATAGATGGAGATATTTATAGTATGAATAGGAGTTCAGTAGCTGATATTATTCATCGAGGAGGAACAATACTTCATTCAGCTCGTTGTGAAGAATTTAAAACAGAAGAAGGACAGAAAAAAGCTGTAAAAAGTTTAAAAGAAAATGAAATTGAGGGTTTGGTAGTAATCGGAGGAGATGGAAGTTTCAGAGGGGCATTAGCTCTTTCTAAAAACTTTGGTTTCCCTACAATTGGAATCCCGGGAACTATCGATAATGATCTGGCCTGTACAGATTATACCCTGGGTTTTGATACAGCTATGAATACAATTTTAGATGCAATAAACAAAATTAGGGATACGGCCACTTCTCATGAAAGAACTTTTGTGGTTGAAACTATGGGAAGAAACTCAGGTTTTCTTACTTTAAGAACTGGACTTGCTGGTGGAGCTGAATCTATTTTAATTCCAGAAATTGATTTTACTATTGATGATGTTTGTAATAAAATTCAGCATGGTTATGATCGTGGTAAATTGCATAGTATTATTTTAGTTGCTGAAGGAATTGGAGAAGATTTTAAAACTAATAGAGATATTAATGAAAGTAAAGCTTTTTATATTGGAGAAAAAATAAAAGAAAAGACTGGTCTTGAGACAAGAGTAATTATTTTAGGTCATTTACAGCGTGGTGGTAGCCCTACTGCCATGGATAGAATTGTCGCCAGTCAAATGGGAGCAGAATCTGTTAAATTGCTTAAAAATGGTGAATCAAGTAAAATGGTTAGTTTTATAAATAATAGTATAGATACCTGTGGTTTAGAAGAGGCTTTATCTAAAGAAAAAACTATTGATCAAGATATCTTTGAATTGGCCCATATACTTTCTTTATAAAAATCTGAGGAGGCGATTAGATGAGAAAGACCAAAATTGTTTGTACTTTAGGTCCAGCTACTGATGATGAAGAAATTTTACGAGAGGTTATTGATTCTGGACTTGATGTAGCAAGATTTAATTTTTCCCATGGAAATCATGAAGAACAAAAGAAAAGAATTGATATGGTTAAAAAAATTTCAAAAGAAATTAATAAACCAATAGGTTTAATGCTTGATACTAAAGGTCCAGAAGTTCGAACAGGAGATTTAAAAGAAGGAAAAGTTCAATTAGAAAAGGGAGAAGAAACCATAATCACAACTGAAGAAATAAAAGGTGATGCAGATAGATTTTCTGTTCAGTATAAAAATCTTCCTTCTGATTTAGAAGAAGGATCACAAATTTTAATTGATGATGGCCTTATTGAATTAATTGTTAAAGAAATCAAAGGCAGTGAAATAAAATGTAAGATTCAAAATGGTGGAGAACTTGGTTCAAGGAAAGGTGTAAATTTACCAGGAGTAAAAGTTCAATTACCTCCTTTAACTGAAAAAGATATTTCGGATATTAAATTTGGTCTAAAACAGGATATTCATTTTATAGCAGCTTCTTTTACTAGAAAAGCTTCAGATGTAATTGAAATCAGAAAATTGCTTGAGGAAGAAAATGCAGAAGATGTAAAAATTATACCTAAAATTGAAAATCAAGAAGCAGTTGACAATATAGATGAAATTATAGAGGTATCTGATGGATTAATGGTTGCTAGAGGAGATTTAGGTGTTGAAATAGCAGCTGAAAAAATCCCTGTTATTCAGAAAAATTTAATCAAAAAATGTAATGAAAATGCCAAACCAGTTATTACTGCTACCCAAATGCTGGATTCTATGATAAGAAATCCAAGACCAACAAGAGCTGAGGCTTCTGATGTTGCTAATGCAATTTTTGATGGAACAGATGCTACAATGCTTTCTGGGGAAACAGCTGCAGGAGAATATCCAGTTGAGTCAGTGCAGATGATGGCTAAAATTGCAGAACAGGCTGAATTGTCCTTAGAATCAATACACAATTCTAATTCACCAGAACAAAAACCTGATACAGTAACAGGAGCAATAAGTCTTGCTTCCTGTGAAGCTTCAGAAGATTTAGGAGCTGAAGCTATAATAACTGCAACTGGTTCAGGGCTAACAGCTAGAATGGTGTCAAAATATAGACCTATGAATCGTATAGTAGCAGTTACTCCTGATGAAAGAGTTCAACATTTCTTAACTTTAAGTTGGGGAGTATATCCTTTACTTGTACCACAGAGTAATAATACTGATGATATGATTGATAATGCTGTATCTAAAGCTTTAGATCATGAGTTAGTAAAAAATGGAGATTTAGTTACTATAACTGCTGGAGCTCCAGTTGGAATTCCAGGTACAACTAATTTAATAAAAGTAGATGTTGTAGGTAAACCTGTTATTGAAGGTCAGGGAGTTGGCAAAACAACTGTAACAGGTAAGGTTAAGATAGCCAAAACTGCAGATGAAGCTAATGAAAAAGTAAAAGAAGGAGATATTTTAGTTACTACAATGACTGATAAAAACTTCATTCCAGCTATGAAAAAAGCAAATGCAGTTATTACTTCTGAAGGAGGACTTACTTCTCATCCTGCAATAGTAGGTTTGAATTTAGGGATGCCTGTAGTAGTAAATGCAGGAGATATTTTTGAATTATTAAATGAAGGAGAAATTGTAACAGTTGATGGTGTTAGAGGTTTAGTTTACCGTGGTAAAGCTCACATTAAATAATATAAAAAAATTCTCTAATAATGTATAAAAATAAATAGAAATTAGTAACTTATAAATTTAGGCGGCTGTTATAGCCGCCTTTAAGTGTGTTTAATTATAAATAAATTATTAAAATAAATGAAATAATAATAAAAATTGTCAAATTACAACAATATTTATTGACAAGGAATCCATTTATTGTTATAATTAAGAAAAAGGAGGTAAAGATTATGAAAGCAACAGGTATTGTAAGAAAAATTGACAATTTAGGTAGAATAGTTGTACCTAAAGAGTTAAGAGAAACAATGAATATTAATGTAAAAGACCCTATCGAAATATATGTAGATGATAATGATAAAATAATTTTGAAAAAATATGAACCAGCCTGTATTTTCTGTGGAAGTGCTGAAGATACTATCGAATATAAGGGAAAGATAATTTGTGAAGAATGCTTAGATGATATTTTAGATAAAACTGGTGATGAAGAAAGTGCTTAAGATATAAAAAAAGAAAATAAATGTTTTTAACAGCAGAAAAAATCTCTGCTGTTTTTTTTGTTTGAAAAAGTAAAAATATTCTGAAAAATAAAACCAAAAATAAATGGTGGGCCCACTAGGATTTGAACCTAGGACTAACCGGTTATGAGCCGGTTGCTCTGACCAGACTGAGCTATGGGCCCTCTCTCAATGCTGCACGAATTATTATAATATAAAATTTGGCTTTCGTCAAGGGAAAAAGCAAATAAATTCAAAAAAAGTTTAATTAGCATTTGCATTTGCAAAATTTTTTTACTATAATATTTATAATTGCTAAATATTTTATTTTATAAATAATACTGAGGTGATAAAATGGATTTAAATAATGAAACAAAAGAATTGGATAAAATCATCAGAGATATAAATAAATGTTTGGTAGAATATACAAAAGATAGTTTGAAAGAAAATGGATTAACTATGCCCAGATTTTTAGTTTTATGGCATATTACCAAATATGAACCTGTAAATATGAGTGTTCTCCATGAAAAAATGTTTATGGCTAATAGTACTTTAACAGTTATAGTAGATAAATTGGTAAAAGAAGATTTAGTAAAGAGATATCGTAATCCTGAGGATAGAAGAGAAGTTTTATTGGAATTAACTAAAAAAGGTAATGATTTATTACTGAAAATGCTTAATATTAGACAAAGTTTTTTAGAAGATTCTCTTGATTACTTAGAATTAGATAAGCAAAAAGAATTGATAAAATTACTTGAACCGGTTTTAAATAATTTAGAAAAAAATATAAAAAAAGGAGATGAAGATAGTGGGTAGGTCTTCAAATGCAGAAAAAATTGAATTAAAAAAATCTAAAATTATGAAAAAAGCGAGATTAGAAAATAGAGAAGAAATATTAAATGGTCCTATAGCTAAAACTCTTTTTAAACTTGCCTGGCCAGTTATGATCGGAAATACAATGCAGGTAGCCTACAATCTTGCTGACACATTCTGGTTAGGTAGAGTGGGAGCTGATGCTGTAGCTGCCTTATCTGTTGGTTTTCCTTTAGTATTTCTTATGGTTTCTATTGGGGCTGGTATAACTGTAGCTGGAACAACTCTTGTTGCTCAATATATGGGAATGGGTAATGAGGAAAAGGTTAACAAAATTACTGCTCAAATATTTGTCTTTGTTGGTTCTTTATCGATTATTCTTGGCTTAATCGGATTTTTATTTAATGAGCCAGTTTTAAATTTAATGGGAGCACCAGAAAATATAATAGGAGATGCTTCTGCTTATTTAGAAATAATATCACTAGGTGTTCCTTTTATGTTTGCATTTTTTATATTTTCTGCTTTACTTAGAGGTTATGGTGATACCAAAACTCCAATGAAAATGATGGTTTTTTCTACTTTATTAAATATTATATTAGATCCATTTTTGATTTTTGGTATAGCTTTTTTTCCAGAATTAGGAGTCAGAGGAGCTGCTTTTGCCACTATATTTTCCAGGGCAATTGCCGGTATAATTGGAATTTATATTTTATTTACAGGTAAAAAGGGTTTAAAATTGAAGATGAAATATTTAAAACCTGATTTCAAAGAAATTAAAAAAATACTTATTTTAGGAATACCTTCAGCTGGTGAACAATCAATTGTTGCTTTAGGTATGACCTTTTTGATGAGTATAGTCTCCCAGTTTGGTACTGTTGTAGTTGCAGCTTATGGTATTGGATCAAAAATACTATCAGCTGTAATGTTACCTTCACGTGGATTTGCAACTGCAACTACCACAATGGTTGGACAAAATTTAGGAGCAGAAAATATTAATAGAGCTGAAAAAACTGCCTGGGTTAGTTCAGGACTAATTTTAGGAATTATGACCTTTTTAGCTTTTGTTTTTAATCTTTTTCCTGCTACAGTTATCTCAATTTTTAATACAAATCCTGAAGTTATAAAAATAGGAACTTCTTTTTTAAAAATTGTTGGATTTTCATTTGGTTTTTTAGGAGTAAGATTTATTATTGGTGGGTCTTTTCGAGGAGCAGGAAACACTTTTATTGCAATGATTATAGCAATAATTGCTCTCTGGGGACTGCGCTTACCTCTGGCTCAATATTTGGGTATTAACCTTGGCTGGGGTCCAAATGGAATATGGTGGGGAATGTTTTTATCTAATTTTGTTACTGCAATAATTGCTTCTCTCTGGTTTAAAAAAGGTGGTTGGAAAGAAAAGGCAATATAATTTAATAATTTTTAAGAATTCAGACTAGCCTTGACAGGCTAGTTTTTGCTTGCTATAATTAGACTGACTGGTAAGTCGAGTCTTTAAAATTGAAGGAGGTTTTATTTTGAAAGAAAAAAATTCAACTGGAGCAAAAATAATTGAAGCAGCTAAAGAACTTTTTTTAGAAAATGGTTATCATGAAACATCTATGTCTGCTATTGCCCAAAATGCAGATCTAGGAAAAGGAACTCTTTATTGGCATTTTGATAGTAAAGATGACTTATTTCAGTCAATAGTAACTAGAGAAGCAAAAAGTGTTCTTAGAGAACTTAATGAAATAAAGAAAAAAGATTTAAGTGCTGAAGAAATAATGAAAAAATTTATAAAGTTGAGATTAAAAAGAATTGATGAAAATAAAAAAACTACGCAAATGTTTATGGATGGAGAAAATTTTATTAATGAAGAATTGAAAAAAACTATGATTGATATTTTTCGTTCTTTTATTGATATTTTGGAAGACATTATAAAACGAGGTATTAATGAAGGAATATTTCATACACCAGATCCAGAAAAAGCAGCCAGTGCTTTTCTGGGGATGATAAATGGTATTTGTTCTACAATTATTTTTGAAAATAGAGGAGATATTGATATAGAAAAAAATACTGAATTTATATATGAACTATTTTTAAATGGTTTGCAGAAACAAAAGGAGGAATGAAAAGATGTTGAATTTTATAAAAAATAATAAAAACCAGCTAATAACATTTTTAATTTTTATATTTATTATTTCATTTGTTAGTTTTAATTATTCAGTTAAAGCAGAAGAAGTAAAAGAATTAAACTTAAAAAAAGCTATTGAACTGGCATATGAAAATAATACTGAATTGAAAAAAGCTGAAAGAAATAAAGAAAAATCTGAACTTGACCTTGATTTAGCCTGGCGGGCACTTTTTCCTGATTTGAAATTAGAAACAAGTTATACCAGGATGAGTGAGGCACC
>Ga0102934_1002680_pt1 | contig 12240 bp, 10 predicted proteins | sample SalPonR2_A_D1_MG_FD_78175 | JGI IMG/M metagenome (GOLD analysis project Ga0102934, IMG submission 78175) | Salt pond soil microbial communities from South San Francisco under conditions of wetland restoration - Salt Pond MetaG R2_A_D1_MG | ecosystem: Environmental > Aquatic > Marine > Intertidal...
GGCGGACGATATGATGATATTATCGGTGAGTTGGGAGGAAAGAAGACACCGGCAGTCGGTTACGCTTGCGGTATCGAAAGAATCCTGGCCATCATGCAGGAGGAAGATGTACTGATAGAGACCCCGCTTATTTCACAAGTATATGTGCTGAGTATTACACAAGAGGCAGAACGACACGCATTAAGGATTGTCGAATTCCTAAGGAAACGGGGTATCAGTGTTGAAAGAGATCTGATGGGCAGAAGTCTGAAAAGTCAGATGAAATACGCCTCTAAAATCAACTGTCGTTTTACAGTCATTATCGGTGAGGATGAGATTGAAAAAGGCGTATTTATTGTTAAAGATATGAAAACCGGTAATCAGACGAGTGTTGAGAGCAGCTGGATAGAGAACTATCTGCTCGATAAGCTGGATCAGTAAAAAGGGGTTATTCTTTGAGACTCTCTAATTACATCTTTATCATGTCTGTTCTGCTCATAGCCATCACAGGGATACTGGTTTTTTTTGCCGGGTCGCTCATAGTCGATACTAACAGACTACAACAGGTTTCAACCCGAGTCTACCGGCTGTCTGAGGATGTTCATGTGGCTATTCTGAATTCTGAGAAAGGGCTGGATTTTGATCTGTGGACCCTGAACAATCTAAGAAAGCGGTTGACAACATTCTCTGAAAAACCGGGATTGTCATTATGGTGGATTATCGATCCTGATCAGAGTGTTTTGAGTGAGACAGAACGCCTGAGAGAAGTCGTTTTAGTGTTTTATGATTTTGTAATAGAGCCGTCGAAAAAGGATATCATAACAGCCTATTCCGAGATAAGGCCTTCTTATGAAACGGTTATGAAAACATTTGAAGAGTCGGTCAGAGACGCAATCAGAAAGGGTGAAAAGATAGCCTTCATATTGTTGTTTTTGGTTCTTATCACGGTTTTTTTGATCTTTTTATTCATTTTCTATCCCCTCTTGAGGGATATTGAGAATATGAACCTCAACCGTACGAGTTTTCTTTGTTTTAAGGAATTTAAGGAAAAATTACCGGCATGGTATAAAAAAAATAATAAAAAAAAGGACGGGGAGTGAGTTAATGAACAATAAAAAACTGATGTGGTTGATCCTTGCAGTAATCGTTGTGTTTGCGATATTCAATATATTCTCATTTTTCAACAACAGAGCCAATTACTCGCAGGTAGCCTTCAAAGCCGTTTATACTTTTGGAAGAAACAATGAGACAAAAATGGAGAATGATGTGAGTTTTTCTTATGAGGATCAGAATGACCTGCAGGAATCACTCTCATACTTTCAGGATGTATCACTTGAGGAAAAGACAAAAAATTATGAAGAGGTGCTGAAAAAACTCGAGGAACAGTCCGACAAACCTCTGGAGCTGATTGATTATAATTCCAAGGCCTATATGGATGAAGGTCTTTTAAAGATTGAAGAAACAGCGGTCGTCAGCGGACTGGTCGAACAGAAAGGGGACAGATGGGTAACCGGTTTTGGTGAGAACAGATTGGAATTAAAAGAAGATTCCAATTCCAGTCTGATTTTTGTCCTGCCGGGAGATGCTGAGATTCTATCCATTACACCTGAGCCCACCAGCCGGGACGGGAATGTCTTGAGATGGGAAAGAGTGGGGCAGATACCATTTCCCGTTGTCGAGTATAAATAAGGGATGATAATCCGATGAAACGTCTTTTAATGCTGTCATTTTTTTTGCTCCTTAGTCTATCGCTCTTTTGTGTGCCAATCAAGATCAAAACGATCCCGGGCAACACATCCGTTTATATCGACAACACGCTCTTCGGTATAACGAACAGAACGGGCATGCTGTCCGAGATGCTTTTTTTAAACAAAGGAGAATACATCTTCGGTGCGGAAAAACCGGGGTATAACCGTGTGGAAAAGACTGTCCTCATAGAGGAGGCCACATCGGTTGTTTTGAAACTTGTACCCTCCGGTGTATTAAAAGTATCAGCATTTCCTGACGATTCACAAATAACGGTTGATGAGCGTTTTAAATCCGAAGGCTTTTTCGAAAAAGAACTGCCGGTCGGTAAGCATTATGTCTATGTGGAAAAAGAAGGGTTTATTCCAAGAGCCTTCTATGTCGATATTAAACAATATTCGAAAAAAGCGCTTGACGTTACGCTTAACAGGGATGGCAAGACAGAGATTGTATCGGATCCGTCTAAAGCGCAGGTTAGTGTTGACGGACAAGTCGTTGGTGAGACCCCGCTGGAAACCTATCTCGAACCGGGGGAACACATTATCACCTTCCATAAGAAGTGGTATTACTCGGAGACACGGAATATCACTGTTAAAAACAGAGAGACCACGAAGGTTAACCAGGTGCTGACCCCCTACGCCCATCTGACCGTTGAAGCCTCTCCAGCTGAGACAACCGTCATACTTGACGGTTTAAAGAAATCGCCAACACCGGTTTCTTTCAAAGAGCTTGAAACCGGCAAACACCAACTTGTTTTCGGTCATCCGGGGTATGTCTCGAAAGAGAAAGAAATCTTTCTGGAGCCTGGCGAAAACAGGGTTTCTGAAACGCTCAGCCTGAAAGAATATGAATGGACATTTGAATCAACACCGGCTGCTGTTGTTGTCCTGGATGGCAGAGAACTGGGATTGACCCCCTTCAAGAAGTTGATCGAGCACGGAGAGCATATTGTTCATCTCAGCAGCGGAGAAAAAGAATGGAAGACACGAATCAATGTTGTAGCTCCCGGAAAAACAGCTGTTGATCTGAACCGTGAAACAACCGTTTGTTTTGACGTGATCCCCACCGGACAATCTTTTGTCGTGCATAAAGGAATGGAATACGATTCTCCGGCCATTATCAACACCATATACGGTCTTCAAACGTTTGATATTGTGCGTGGTGGTTATCCGGTTAGAAGGCGGATGTACAAGCTATTGCCCGGCGTTATCTATGAGTACAGTATCAATCTTGAAGGAGAATCCGAAATCTTTCTAACCAGTAAACCGGCTGGCGCAGCAGTTTACTGGATGGGGACGCGGATCGGAAAAACGCCTTTGAGAGGGATTAAAGTAAGACCCGGAACCGGTACACTGAGGCTTGAATGGAAAGACGGGGCAGAATGGACTGAAAAGAGAACGTTTTCAGAAGGGGATACTTATTCAATATACAGAGAGATACCGTCCAGAACCGTACTAAACATATACTCATTTCCGAACGAACTTGAGATTTATCTTGACGGAAAGAAGAGCGGCGTAACACCTGTTGTGCTGCGTTTAAAACAGGGGGTATACAATATTACCTGTCAGAATAAGGACGGCAAGACTCAGGAAAAGGTTATTACACTCAGTGGTGAAAAAGAAAGGACAATTAATTTTGTCTTTTAAAGGGGGACATTTATGAGGAATGTGGTCTGTTTGTTCTTTTGTGTTTTTTTAACAGTGACCTTCATGGCTGCTCCACCGGATGTGTCTGAGCAACTTGATGTTTATAAGGAAGTTGTTTCTATCATTGAACTGGGAATAATGAACGTCGATAATCGCGGTTATTTCCACGGAACGAACAGCGTGAACCGATATGAACTTGCGACTTCTCTGTATGAATTACGCGAGAATATCATGGGAAGCAAGGTGTTTAAAGAGTTTTCCGGCATATCCAACAGAGTGATGCGTTTAGAGCAGGATGTCGAAAGCAACAAAGGGTCTTTGAAGAAATTGCGTAACAGACTCAGTATACTTGAAGTTTCACTCAGCAGAGAGGAACTGGATGCAATGGAGCAGAGGTTGCTGGAACTCAAAGATGAAGTATTGGTTGAGATTCAGAATCTCGAAGATAAAACCAGTTTCATAAGCGGATACAGTGATTTTCTCACAGCGGTGGAAAGAGAACTGGAAGATTTATACGCACAGGTTGAGGAACAGGAATCGAGACTCTCGGCAAATGAGGCAAATGTGACGCGGCTGGTCGAGTATCTCAGGATCTACAAGGACCTGGACCAATGGATGAAAGAGATGGAATCCGAAGACGTAAAACTCCATGCCTCTGACAGCGAGATAATGTCCAATGTGGATGCGCTGGAAAAAAGAATCTCCAATCTCGAGGTACTTCAACAGGAGGTTGAAAGCTTCAGAAAACAGATGAACGATGCGGCTCCTGCTTTAAACAATGCCGCCAAAATCCCGGAGATTGAAAGAACCCTCGGGAATTTCAACTCACGGATCTCTAATCTTGAGGGAATGGGAGATGCTTTAAACAAACTGGCCCAGGATAACGATTATCTTAAGATCGAAAATGACAGAATGAAAAAGGAAGTTGCCGGTGTGAAGAAGCAACTCTGGTATGCCATTGGAATAGGGGTTGCAGGAGCAGGGATCGGGGCTATCGCCCTTGTTTATTCGATGATGGAGTAACGGGAAGGAAAAAGGGGATAATTTGTAAATAGCACTATTCGATTATGAGCTGCCCAAATCCCTCATCGCCCAGGAGGCGGTTGAGCCGAGAGACCATTCGAGATTGATGGTGATGAATCGAAAGTCGAAAACGCTTGAACACAGGCGTTTTTACCATCTTCCGGAATACCTCATCCCCGGCGATCTCCTTGTGTTAAACAACACACGGGTTATCCGGGCCAGGTTGTTTGGTCAAAAAGAGACAGGAGCTAATATAGAGATCTTTCTGTTGAAGCGGCATAACGATTTGGAGGATACCTGGGTGGCACTTGCCAAACCCGGAAAAAGAATAAAGGCCGGGACTGTTATAGACATTAAAAAAGACGGGGAAACGGTCTTAAAGACCGAGTGTTTGGAAAAATGTGACGGGGGAAAGGTGATCGTCAAGTTCAATGCTGTTAAAAAGGGACAGACGGTGGACGGTCTTTTAAAAGAGACCGGGAACGTTCCCCTGCCGCCCTATATCAACAGGGAGCTCGAAGAGGATGAGCGTTATCAAACCGTTTATGCAAAAGAGGAGGGTGCCGTTGCAGCCCCAACAGCCGGACTCCACTTTACACCTGATTTGATGCAGACAATTGAAGAAATGGGGGTAGGGTTTGCGACTGCCACTTTGCATGTGGGATTGGGAACCTTCAGACCGGTTGAGGCAGAGGATGTTGAAGAACACACGATGCACAGCGAGCGTTTTTTTCTGAGGGCGGGGGAGGCTGAAAAGATCTTCAAGGCAAAAAGAGAAAAAAGAAGGATTATCGCCGTCGGGACGACAAGTGTCAGAGTCCTTGAGACGATAGCGAACATGACGCCTGATCAAGAGGGTCATTATTCAGGGGAAACGGATATCTATATCTATCCGCCTTATCGCTTTAAGCTTGTGGATACCATGATTACCAACTTTCATCTCCCGAAATCAACCCTGCTGTTACTGCTCTCAGCATTTGCGGGAAGGGAGTTTGTCCTGGCATCATATGCCCGGGCGGTGGAGAAGCAGTACAGATTCTTTTCTCTTGGAGATTCATGCCTGATCTTATGAGAAATAAGGTCATTGCTGAATCGGGGATTATATCGGCGCTTATACTGGTTATTCTTTTTCTGGCCGGAATTGTTCCGGTTAATAACCTTTCCCTATCGGCTGTTTCAGCCTTTCTGCTCAATTTATATGTTGAGAGAAACGGTCTGAAAAGGGGTATCATGGTCTATGGCGTTGTATCTGTTTTGTCGCTGATCCTCTTACCGTTGAAGAGCATTGGAGTTCTATTCATTACCATTTATGGTGGATATGTTATCATTAGAAAATGGGTTGTCTTCAGAAAGGAAAGTCTTGCGTTCATAACACGGGTACTGCTGATGGATGGATTACTCCTAACTCTTTATGGTTTCGCGAACTTGTTACTGGAAGATATTCTACCCGGGATTGAGCAGTTGGCATTGTGGCAGATAATCGGAATCTTTTGCGTCATACAAATGGTAATTGGCTTATACGATTATGCATTAACATTAGGAACAAGAATCATCGATAGATATCTAAGAAAGACGGGTATTTGATTTTTTTTAAAATTTCGAGGAGGGAATTGTTTTGAGAAAGCTACTTTCATTGCTTATTGTTTTAGCATTAGTTGTCACAGTCGGACTTGCCGAGAATGAACCACTAACAACCACGGGGTTGCCGGATTCTGAGGAGGAAGTCGGAAGCGTTCCGGAGACTGAACTTGGAAATCTTTCCGAAGAGGCACTTGAAGAGCCCGCAACACCGGGTGTTCCCCAGGATCAGGATTATCCCATGGCAGTTGTTATAAACGAAGATGGAGAAGAGACCGGTTACGGTGTTCAGATGCGGGATGTCGAGAATGAATATCAACAGGTTGAGCAGATGTATGCCCAGCAGCAGCAGAATTACGATCCCGTTTTTGACGGTGTCTTTGTTAAATATGACATCGCAACGATGAAGGCTGAGAGTGAGATGCTCGATATGTATGCCGTTAAAGAAAATATAACGGTTGATCCGCTAAAATTGGAAGAAGAGACAAACAGTATTGTCTCGGAAGTAACAGCCAATGAGGAATACAAGAAACAGGTCCAGCAGAATTACGGTTCTGTTGAAACATTCTATGAGTTTGTCAAGGCTGTCAAGCAGGATGAGATGAGAAGACAGAAGGTTATTGAAAAAGTTGCTCCAGTGAATGAGGAAGTCCTAAAGGAGCAGTTTCTCAAGAATGAGTCACAGTTGGTGGCAGAGTATGAATCAGTTAAAGCGAGACATATCCTTGTGAGTGAGCAGGAGAAGGCCGAAGAGATTAAAAAGGAGATACAGTCGGGAGAAATGACCTTTGAAGAGGCTGCAAAGGAATATTCCGAAGGTCCCACCGGTAAAAACGGCGGGAATCTTGACTGGTTCGGAAGAGGAGAGATGGTCCCGGAATTTGAAGCTGCAGCATTTTCAGCAGAACTCGGCAAGGTAATTGGCCCTGTCAAGACACAGTTCGGTTATCATCTGATTCTTCCGGAGGACAGAAAAGACATAACGGATTATGAGAGCTTCAAGAATATGACAGAGGAGTACGAGCAGTTCAAGAATCAGACGCAACAGAAGTTGCTTAACAGCTGGATCAAAGAATACAAGTCGGACAACAACATCGAGTTCGATTATCAGGGTTATCTGCAGTCGATTCACAAGTTTGGAAAACTTTACACAGAAGGTCTTCAGACTCAGTCCTTCAGCAAGATGGTGGATTTTCTGATAGATTATAAGGCGGATTCATTTGAGAAGGGCGCTTTCTTTGAGGTTGCTGTACAGAGCATGCTGAATGCAGCTCAACAGCAACAGGGCATCATGAATGAGACGCAGATGAGCAAGCTTTCGGATAAGAGAGTTGAAAACCTCAAAAGAATGGCAGAGGACTCTGAAAGAGGCTTTTCACCTTTGAGCCGCTACCACAGCTTAAGACCGGATGACACAAGAATGGCGTTGAGATTCTACGACACCTTCATCTCAGAGGCCTTGAAGCTGGCGCAGAACGAGCAGTTTATGACACAGTACGGAGATGCCATCATCCAGCAGTTGATGCAGGCCTATCCCGGTTTGAAAGAAATCGGTGAAAAGACAGAAGCCGACAAAAGAGACAGAGTCGTCGCGTATATGTATATGATAAGAATTAACAAGGTTACAGGCGATACGGAAAAGAACGAGGAACTTTCAGAAAAGATTTTGGAACTCGATCCGGATAATGAAGAAGTCCTCAAACTGATCGAAGATGAGTAGCAACGCCAAACACTGAATCAAAAAAGCCGGAAGGTCTATCGACCTTTCGGCTTTTCTTAATTCTGTAAAGAAAAGGGGAGGGACTTTTATGAAAAGAGTATTCATTTTAGCCGTTTTGGTGACGTTTATGGTCTTACAGGTTGCCGTTGCTCAAGATAAAACACTGGAGGAGAAACTGGAACTATTCTCCGAATATGCGGTTGATGTCCAGAATAAATGGGGAGTTCCCGGAATGGCTTTCGCTGTTTTAAAGGAGGATGAAGTTCTGTTAAAAAAATGTTCGGGCTATCTTTCTACCGACAAGGTTAAAAAAGTGAACGAAGACACCATCTTTCAGATTGGGTCGACATCAAAGGCCTTTACAACCTCTCTTATCGCGATGCTTGAGTCAGAAAATAAGATAGACTGGCATGATAAAGTCCGAGCGCATTATAGACCCTTTGCAATGTATGAGCCCTGGGTATCGAAGAATATGGAAATGCGGGACCTGACATCCCAGCACAGCGGGATGGCAGCTTATGCGGCTGATTATCTCTCTTTGGCAGGCTTCAGTCAAGAGTATATGATTGAAAAGCTTGCGGAGATTGAACCGGTTTACAGCTTTCGTTCAGATTTTTCATATGTCAACAACCTCTTCCTTGTAGCTGAAAAAGTCCTTGAAAATCTGACGGGCAAGGAGCAGGAAGAATTGCTCAAAGAAAGGATATTCAAGCCCATGGAAATGACGGATACAACGGCCACATATGAAGCGTTCATCAACAGTGATAATCATGTTATCACCCACAAATTTGAACTTGTCAACCGTGAAAAGAAGAATAACATTATCTTCAAACCGTATGATGAACACGATAACACATTCAGATGGAGCTATACCTACCTGCCCGCCGGTGGCATCAATTCAAGCATCAACGATATGGTCAATTGGCTGACCTTTCACATCAATGCCGGTCATTTCAAAGGTGAGACAATCGTCAAAGAGGAGTCTCTCAAATATGTTTATCAGCCTGCAACCTTTATCCATTCCGAAAAACCTGGAGACCTGGTGGCCTATTGTCAGGGATGGGTCTTTGAGGATCGAAACGATTTGGTGACAATATGGCATAACGGCAGTACCATGGGCTGTAAGACAATGATTGCCTTTCTGCCCGAGTACGATATCGGCATCGTCATTTTATCAAATGTTGGGGATACCAATATGCCGGACAATCTCGCAAGAGATTTCTTTGACATCTATCTCGACAGAGCGTTTGAGAAAAAGGCCATGAAGGAAGTCGAGACACTTCTCGAACGAAAACCGGATCTAAACGATGGGAAGAATAACCAGAGTGAACAAATGCTTGACAACGCGGCCTATACCGGTAAATATGAGAACAGAGTCTATGGAACAGTGGAGATTGAAGCGGTTGATGGGGAACTGATCATGACCATGGGTCCCGGTAACCTCAAGATCAAATTCCAGCATTTGTTCCGTGATACTTTCAGGATGGATCTGGATCAACTATACATGGATGATTTTGGTCAGGCAACCTTCTCTCTCGGAGAAAATGCCCAGGCAACCGGTTTCTCAATCGATTTTGTTGAGGCGGAAGGATGCGGCACGTTCGAAAGGGTCGTTGAGTAAGCAGAAAAAAACGAAAACGGGTCTGGCATTTCAGACCCGTTCGTTATCCTTTAGCTATTTTTCTCCAGCATGTCGATCAAGATTCTCGCAGCTGCCAGGGGCCCTTCTTGCTCGAATCCATTTAAACCGAGCCGCGTTTTCAACATCCCAATCTTAACATCGTTCTGATACATCGCGTTGAAGAATTTTTTCGCTATCTCTTCATGCTCCTCCCGTCTTTGAACAGCTCCGAAGGGGTTGGCAAAGTAGCTGGTTGTCAGGCCTTTTTCACCGGTAGTGCCCTTTGCCATTCTTTTTCCCTCTTCAAAAACACGGTAAGCTGAGTCCAGATCGGTGAAGAATTCCAGGATCTCGCTATCGTCGTTCACTTCCGTGTAGTTATTGACATAGAAGAGGTAATCAACGGGTATTCGTTTGATGATATCGGCATGCGGCATAAGCGGTACGATGACCCGGGCGTTCATGATATTCGGGTTCATGAAGATGCTTCTGTCCATGGCGGAGTAGGCATAGCCGGGCTGAAGGTCGTCGAGACGAACGAAGGCCCCTATCTCTGTGCCCTGGGCATATATGGAACCGTCGTTGTCAAGATGGAGCGATCCCATATCATCGATGAGCATCTCGATGCTTGACGTGGCTGTTTCCGGCAGCTTGTTGATGGCCTCCAGCGTCTCTGACTTGCCGGCTCCGCTGTCTCCGATCAGCATGATATTGGAAGTTGAACCGTTTCTCATTTCAATCCTTGCCAGTGCCCCGTGAACGGGCATTGGATCTCTGTCGATCTGAACGAGGTTGTGAACTGTTAAGACCATCTTTTTCATATAGCCAAAATAATCGATCTCGGCTGTCTTTGGCAATAAGCCGAAATAGTCGCCTTTGTCCTTTGCAACCACGCCACGCATCTCATCCTCATCGAAGAGGGCCGTGTCGAGACCGAAGATGACATAACCGTCTGGTTTTCTTTTGGTGAAAACCTCGGGCGATGCCAGTTCAAATAAATTCGCAAGGCCGGCAGCCAGGGCCAGGTATTCTTTATTGACATAGACCATCTCAATCAGCTCACCCACCATAATGGGAAAGACAAACCATTCGGCCGGATCGAGATAGAAGCTCTGAAGGAAGCTCTTCTCTTTAACCGGGAAGACACCTTTTCGCTTGTTTCTACGGGTATAGAAGATAACGGGCGGTTCGAATATGGCCTCCCAGACAGTTGGAACAGCGTACAAAGAATCGTTGCAGACTCTCAGATCTCTCGGAATATCAAATGAATCAACGAGAAATGCGGCTTGTGCGCCGCTCGGGAGCTGCCGGTATATCTTGGGCGGGGTGTGTTCAATATTAACGAGGATATTCCTGTAGGTGTCCAGGACGAGTTTCTTGAGATCATCATTAGTCCTTGCCAGGGAATAGCCCTTTGCCCTTCTTCTCTGTTCAACACTGCTGTAAAACTCCTGCCGGACCATGAATCTCTGAATGCTTCGCCAGTAATTGTAAAGACTCTCTACAAATTCTTTGAACTGATAGGTGTATTCTTCTCTCTCGTCTTCATTAATCTCGATTGTTCCGTCTTCAAAGAGATCGTTAATACTGTTGAGATTCAGCCAGTAAAGGGTATTGATAATCTTTTTCGTATCATAAGTCTCTTCGTTCTTGAAGGGCTTTAGTGCCTTCAACATGGGAGAGTTTTTTCGTTGCAATTTATCGATAAACTGTTTCAGCAGCCATTTGAAAAGATTAGAGGAAAACATCTGTGATACATTACTGTAGGAAATGTCTCCTCTGATCGTGACGGCTACTTTTGAACCATAACTGGAATGCAAAGTCTTGCTCATTTTATCACCACCATTTTTTTCTGTGTTAGTATACCACATTGTAATATCTGATATAATCGATTAAACCATAAATGAGGGGGAATATCATGAAAAAAAGCTTTATAGTGTGTATCATGTTAATGATTATTGCAATTACTATTTCGTATGCAAATTTTAGCGCAGGTGGAATCGTCGGCGATCCAACCGGCTTGAAATTCCAATACGACCTTAAATCCAACACATTCCTCAATGCTGATCTCGCCTACAGCTTTCTCTTCGGCCTTCAGGGGGCGACTCTGGCCGGTGATGTCTGGTTCGTCAACCGTGATCTGGTGATCATAAACCGCAAGAGCTACCCGCTTTTTCTCGGTCTGGGATTTCAAAACCGAATCTCAGGTATCTTTGGAGGCGATACTTACAATGCCTTTGCTTTGAGAGGGTTAGGCGGCTTTTTTATTCCTATCTTCTTGGACAATCGCAACCGGCTGAGATTGATCTTTCAAGCAGGACCGCTTGTTCAATTAACCTCCGGCTTTAAGATCTCCGGCACTGTCGGGCTGAGTCTTGTTTATCGTTTTTGACACAACACGTTAATCGGGGGTTGCTGAATAATCCTACCGCTCTCGGATCGAACCGGCGGGGTCGTCGAGGTTTCATAACCGGCAAGCCCCCCGTTAGCGGGTTCCCTGTGTTATTCATCACCGCCTGATTGGCTGCAAAATCACGAGAAAAACATTTCTAATTGACTGTTATCAACTATAATCAAAAATGGTCCCGTATATTCAGGTTTTGAATATACGGGGTACTTATGTATAATTGAATTAGTTAGTTGCATACTGCACGCAACAAAAGGAGGGAGCATGTTCAAACTCAAAAACGCCACCCAGCATCAGATATTGAAGGAAATATGGACTCAGGATACTTTCACGCGTCAGAAACTGAGTCACCGTCTGAATGTTAATCGGTCAACCATATCGCGAAATATCGAGGATCTCAGAAAAGAAGAACTGATTATAAAAGAGGGTATTCAGCATCCGGGTGAGACCGGCGGTCGAAAAACAGAAGTGTTGAAACTGAATGAAAAAAAGGCCTGTGTGTTGGGAATCACCGTTGTGA
>Ga0102934_1002681_pt1 | contig 12238 bp, 12 predicted proteins | sample SalPonR2_A_D1_MG_FD_78175 | JGI IMG/M metagenome (GOLD analysis project Ga0102934, IMG submission 78175) | Salt pond soil microbial communities from South San Francisco under conditions of wetland restoration - Salt Pond MetaG R2_A_D1_MG | ecosystem: Environmental > Aquatic > Marine > Intertidal...
CTTTTGGGTTTCGTTAGTTTCCTGTCGAATTCCTCTGCCCAGCTTCCCTTGAAATATATCGCGTTTACAAGATACGCGATATCTGCGGGGGAGACACTTTCAATGATATCCTTTATTCTGCCATTTGTTTTCTTTTCAACCCATTCGTTTATGGGGTCGGCGGTAGTTAGAGAGAAGAGATCGGCGAAAAAATAGTTCTCAGTGTCGGTTTTAAACTTTTCGTAAAAATTAACCCCTTTCTTAAGCCAGATAGAGTTCGCGATAGAAAGCTCCACATCTTTATCATCTTTGAGTAAATTCGAAATGAGGTTTTTATTTGCGTTACCTAATGTTTCGCGCTTGATACCTTCGAGGTTAAGGGTTTTCAGGATCGCTTTCTCTGTTTCTCCTTCACTTCCGCCGGATGTCATCGCGAGGGCCAGAGAAACACTAACCGGTGATATGAATATATTCTCGTCCTTATGAGTATTTATTTCCTTTTTATATAGATCAAAACCGAATTCAGTATAAGCATTAACGATATTATTATTTACCATCTTTTCAGCATTCTCCCCCGTAGATGTCTGAGGCATTAGCGAGTACGCGATGATAAGCAGAAAATGAATAGGAATTACATTTGAAAGTGACATCTTGCACCCCCGAATTAGAATCAGACCGGTAAAAAAGAAGTTCCCAAGCATTATTAATTATACACAAAGTTGTGATTTTATCAATCTTATAGTGATAAGATATGAAAAGAGGATATAAGTTTTTTAACTGAAAGTAGTTACATTTATGTTGATAAATATAAAATGTTGGGTAAACTTCAAAGTTGCTGATGAGGGTACAATCGATAAATATTAAGGTCTCATTTTGAAGGGAATTTATTTTTTAAGAAGAAAAAGCTTATCCAGTGGTAACGATTTTATCTTTTTTATGGACAATCAATTTTGATTCGGATAAATATATAGAGTATATTGACCGTTGTGTGAGAAAGATGTTCACTCCGGTAGAGATATGCTGGTGCCGTCAGATTTGTCAGCGTTTATTTTATAATAGAATAGAAAAGATTACAGGTCAACAGGGAGGTCAATTTGGCGATTACACTGAATGGCAACGATTTGACAATTGAAAAAGTAGTTAGGATAGCCCGCCATGGTGAAAAGGTAGAACTCTCGGATGAAGCTCTAGGCAGGATCAGGAAATGCCGTGCTATGCTTGAAAGAAAGATAGAAGCTAAAGAAATCATGTATGGTGTTAATACCGGGATAGGCGAATTTTCAGAGGTTGTTTTAGATGATGAACAGGTAAAGGAGTTTCAGAAGTATCTTATCTATAACCACGCGGCGGGAATCGGCGACCCTGCTCCGCTTGAGTATGTTAGAGGAGCGATGGCCGGCAGAATAAATGTCCACGCCCATGGCAACTCCGGGTGCAGGCCTGTAATAACTCAGACCCTGGTTGAAATGTTGAATAAGGGTGTAACGCCATTTATATGTCAGAAAGGCTCGGTAGGCGCGTCCGGCGACCTGGCGCCTATGTCTCAGATTGCTCTCCTTCTGCTTGGAGAGGGGCAGGCCTATTACAAAGGTGAACTTCTGGATGGGAAAGATGCAATGGACAGGGCGGGGATCGAAATACCGGGATTGAAGGCCAGAGACGGGCTCGCGACGATAAATGGTTCCAATGTATTGACCGCTATGAGTGCTATTATGCTTTATGACACCAGGAATTGGCTCAAGCAGGCAGAGATAGCTGCTTCAATGTCATTAGAAGCTCTTAAGGCAAACATGAAGCCTTACAGCCGGAAACTTCATGAGGCCAGAGGGTTTGCGGGAGCCGTAAGGAGTGCCGAGTCGATAAGAAAGCTTGTCGAAGGGGGAGACCTCGCGAATGAAAAGATAAAGTGCAAGGTGCAGGACGCTTATTCGATGCGTTCGGCTCCTCAGGTTATCGGCGCGGCGCATGACTCGATTGAATTCGCTGCGGGGCAGGTCGAAGTTGAACTTAACGGAGTAGGAGATAACCCGGTCTTCTTCCCCGATGATGATTTGCAGATATCCGGCGCGAATTTTCAGGGGTCACCCGTTTCCCTTCCAATGGATATGGTAGGTGCCGCTGTTACGATGGTGAGCGTCATGTCGGAAAGAAGGATGAACAGGTTGAACCATCCCGCTTTGAGTGTGGGGCTTCCGGCATTTCTAACAGAAGGGGCCGGCATGTTTTCCGGGCTGATGCTAAGCCAGTATACGGCCGATATGCAGATCGTTGAGCAGAGGATACTTTCAAGCCCCGCGTCGATTCAGTCGATACCCGCGGCAGCCGATCAGGAGGACTTTGTATCTATGGGCATGAATACGGCGATTAAGAATTTTCAGATACTGGATAACGCTTACGGTATTCTGGGAATTGAATTTATGGCGGCGGCCCAGGCTCTCGATTTCCGTAAGTTCAAGTTCGGAAAGGGAGTAACCAAGGCAAAAGAGGTGATAAGAAAGTACGTTGATTTCCTGGATGTTGACAGGCCGCTTTACCCTGACCATACAAAGATGAAAGAGCTTGTGCGGTCCTGCGAGATACTTCAGGAGGTCGAGAAAGAAGTTGGAAGCCTCGGTTAAATTTTTTTGTACCTCGGAAGAGTGAGGCCAAACTTATGGATTTTGCAGATATAGTTTCGTGGATTAATGATAATTTAGGGATCAGCCAGACTATACAGTTTAAAATCTTTTCATCAATTGCGCTTATAATCTTAATCTGGGTTATTCGAGGAATTACCCTGAGAATTGCTTTTAAGCGGGTGGGAGAAATAAGGGGACGGTATCAATGGCGGAAGATGTCCGCCTATATTTCGGTTTTTGTCGCAGTACTGCTCGTAGGCAGGATCTGGATACATGGGTTGCAGACATTAGTGACCTTCATTGGGATTATATCCGCCGGACTTGTTTTAGCGCTTAAAGATCCGATAGTTAATTTCGCCGCCTGGATATTTATTATATGGCGCCGTCCTTTCGAACCCGGAGATCGAATACAGATAGCGGGATCATCGGGGGATGTTGTTGATATAAGAGTGTTTCAGTTTTCCCTTATAGAGGTGGGGAATTGGGTTGACGCGGACCAGTCCACCGGGAGAATTATACATGTACCCAACGGCAAGATCTTTACAGAGGCGCTGGCGAATTACAGTGCGGGGCTCGAGTATATCTGGAATGAAATACCTGTTCTTATTACGTTTGAGAGTGACTGGAAGAAGGCAAAAAAGATCCTCCTGGAAATAGCCGGAAAGCACGCGGAACACCTGGCTAATACAGCCCGCAGTCAGCTTAACAGAATGAAGGGGAGGTTTCTTATTCATTACGAGAAATTAACACCTACCGTATATACATCTGTTAAGAACAGCGGGGTTATTCTTACAATCCGTTACATGTGCGATCCCCGCGCGAGGAGGGGAAGTGAGCAGGAGATCTGGGAAGATATTCTTAACCGGTTTGGCGAAAATGAGGATATCGATTTTGCCTATCCTACTCAGAGGATTTACAGTGAGTATTTTGACCGGAAGCCCGGGAAACCATCCTCTCCGGGCGAATGATAAAATCCCTTGATGGATAAAAGAATTATCGGTTAGAATAGATATGGGAGCTGTCTTACGGCAGCACCCTGGAGTGTGGTTCGGGCAGGGATATATTTTACCCGCCGGTTATTAATAATTTAAAACTAATATGCTGAGTCGTTTGAGAAAGCGGAGGTGTGGATGATGTGTTCAAGGGAAGCAGCATTATGGCTGAATCTTCTTTCTGTCGAAGGTGTAAGTGTTCCTACATGGATAAGGTTGAGAGACAGGGTCACGCTTGAGGAAATATCAGGAATGCTCCGGAAACGAACCGGAAGAAGAGAACTGGGTGCTCTTATTGGAAAAAGAATCAGCGGTATTAACAGAAGATTTGTTGAAGAGCAGCTTGAAGCAGCGGAAAGCGGATTGTGCCGGATTATAGCTATATCCGATGTCGGATATCCAGCTCTTTTAAAAGAGCTTAAATATCCTCCGCCAATACTCTTCTGTAGAGGATGTATCGAAAGACTTGGAAAGAGAAAGGTCTGTATTGTGGGTTCGAGAAAGTGCAGCAGAAGAGGGAGGGTGACGGCAAAAACTCTGGCAAGGGATATATCCGCTGCTGGTGTGGTTGTTGTCAGTGGGCTGGCCAGGGGAATCGATACATCTGTTCATGAAGGAGCCCTTGAAAATGAGGGTGGAACTGTTGCCGTTCTTGGATGCGGAATCGATATAGCATACCCGAGGGAAAATTCTTCGCTGGCGATAGATATATCAAGAAATGGATGTATTATCACTGAATTCCCTGTAGGAACACAGCCGTTGAAATATAATTTTCCACGGAGAAACAGGATTCTAAGCGGTATTTCAGTGGGCGTAGTAGTCGTAGAGGCCGGAATAAGGAGCGGGGCGATGCTCACTGCCGATTGGGCGGCTCAGCAGGGGAGGGAGGTATTAGCCGTACCGGGACCGGTTGAAAGCAGAGGCAGCAGAGGGCCTCACAAACTGATTAGAGAGGGAGCGGGGCTTGTTGAAAGCGCTGAGGATATACTCGGGATACTTATGCCCCTGTTCGATTTAACAGGAGAAGTAAGCAGTTCAGAGGATGATAATATTTCATTGACCGGTAATGAAAGAAGGGTGCTTGATATCCTTGAGTTAGAACCAAGGCATGTCGATGAACTCGCGCTGGAAAGTAATATTAAAACGGTATCGCTTATGCCTCTACTTTTGAGGTTAGAGATAAAAGGGCTATGCAGGTCTTTTGGGGCCGGGCTTTACGCGGCAAAAGAGATTCGATCTTTATAGAATAAATTACGATGAGATAATAAAAAACAATAATCTTAATTTCAAAATCTATTTGCCGGGTACGGGAAAGGAAACCTCTTAGAAAAGTGAATAAGAAGGTTGAACGCGCTTCTCTCAAATAAATGGTCCGCGGGTAATTGCCGGTTGCTTTGAGATGGAGAATATTTTATTCTCCGTGAGGGGGAATTCAGCGGAGGATTCAGGTATGAGTTCACGGAATACTAAAAAGAGTATTGTTTCTATTACAAAGTGCGCCGGCTATGAAATTACCGATGTTTATGATTCCGTAAGCAGAAGTATCGAGCAGGTGGGCGGCATTGAGCACTTTGTTAAACCGGGGCAAAGAGTTCTTCTCAAACCGAATATGCTCTCCGCGAAGGCACCTGAAAGAGCGATAACGACGCATCCCTCTGTAATAGAAGCGTTGGCAATGATCGTAACAGAGTGCGGCGGGTATCCGGTGATCGGCGACAGTCCGGGAGGGGTGTTGCGCGGAGTAAAGAGGGTATGGGAAAACACCGGGATTGAGGAAATGGCCCGCCGAATCGGAGTAGAACTCGTAAACTTTGAAGCTTCAGGGTCAGTGGAGGTAAAAAGCGGGGATTATCTTTTTTATATAGCGAAACCTGTTATGGATGCCGATGTGATAATAAATATCGCTAAGCTCAAGACACATACATTGACGCTCTTGACATGCGCTTTGAAGAATATGTTCGGCACCGTATGCGGTTTTAGAAAGTCAGAGTTACAGAAGGAGTTTCCGAAACCTGGAGAATTCGCGAGGATGCTGGTTGAGCTATACAGCAAGGTGAGGCCCTCTCTGAGTATCGTCGATGCGGTTGTGGCGATGGAGGGTGACGGGCCAAGTTCAGGGAATCCAAAGAAGCTGGGGTTGGTTATGGCCGGCGAAGACGCGGTGGCTATCGACGCCGTAGCAGCGGGAATAATCGGTTTTAAGCCAGGCTCGATTGATACAACGAGGATCGCGGATGAGATTGAACTGGGGGTTGGCGATATTGAGAGTATTCAGGTAACCGGTGACGGTAAAGATGTAAGACCCGTATCCTTTGATCTACCGTCAAACAGAAAACTAAGGATGATTCCCAGGCCTCTGGCCCGTCTGATATCACCCTTTGTATGGTTAAAACTTGTAGTTGATCCATCGGTATGTACCGGATGCCGTCTTTGCCAGAGAAGCTGTCCCGTTGAGGCTATATCCTATCAGGACGGAGTGTGCAGAATAAATAATGATAAATGTATTACCTGTATGTGCTGTCATGAATTATGTCCCGAAGACGCAATTGAAATAAAGATGAGCCGTCTGGCAAAACTTGTAACTTGATGGAGGGAAATATAGATAACTGGAAGAGAATACGGCACCGCTTAGAGCTGATGGGAGTTTATATTCTTTCCATTCTGCCCAGACTTCTGCCACTTAAGGTTTCAGTAAGGTTCGGCGCAATTCTCGGCTTTCTTGCTTTCGATATTTTCAGAATAAGAAGGTCTGTTACACTTAATAATCTTAAAAGAGCTTTCGGAGACAGAATGAGCAGCCGGGAGCGGCTGAGAACCGGCAGAAGATCCTATATCAACTTCGCGAAATCGATGATCGAGTTTGCTTCTATCGGGAGCTTGTCTGGTGATGACCTGCGGGAGCTTGTATCCTTCTCCGGTAAGGATTATATGGAAGAAGCGCTCAAAAAGGGTCATGGGGTTATCGCGATTACAGGTCATTTAGGAAGCTGGGAGCTTATGGGAGCGGCTTTTGCCGCTACTGGAATCCCGACAGATTTTCTCGTTGGACAGCAAGGGAACAAATTCGTAGATTCCCACATTAACCGGCTAAGAAGAAAGGCCGGAATAGGGACCATACCGGTTGGTGTTTCAATACGAGGTATCTTCACCTCGCTTAAGAAGAACAGGGTTGTCGCGATGCTTTCCGACCAGGACGCCAGGAAAGCCGGCATTTTTGTGGATTTTTTCGGGATACCTTCTTCGACATATCCGGGTGCCGCCCAATTCGCGTGTCGCGTGAACTGTCCAATAATCTTCTGTTTTATTGTAAGAGGGGAAGATGAGACTCATCACGCGGTATTTTGCCCTCCAATTCAGGTGAATCCTGAAGCGGACAGGGAAGAAGAAATAAAGAGATTAACCGCTCTTCACGTCAAGGCGCTCGAAGAGAGCGTAATAAAATATCCGGATCAATATTTCTGGGCCCATAAGAGATGGAAAACAAAACCACCCGATAAATAACAGCAGGGTATAGTTTGTCCCGGCAGGTGCTGTTGCCCTGCTTTTTCAGTTCTTCTTATCTGAACCAAGGTCTGAATTTGCGTGAAATCCAATCGGCTGGTTTCCTTTTATCCCTTTAACTTCGATCTCTCCGAATTTACTCTCATAATTTTTCACTGTCTGGCTTAGTAATCCTAAAAGTGATTTCGCGGATTGAGGGGTCATTACTATTCTCGAATGAACCTTGGCTTTCTTTAATCCCGGAAGCATTCTGGCGAAATCTATAACAAATTCAGCCGGTGTAAATGAGGTAAGAACAAAATTGGAATATACTCCTTCAGCTTCTTTTTCATCGAGCTGTACGGGGATTTGATGTTGTTTCTTCTTCATAATTATCCCTTCCTTGAAAAAATTAACCTGATTCTGCTGATTGTCAATGCTCCCACTGGAGACGGCAAATAATCGCATATCGGCTAACACCGAATTATTATTCTTCTATGTTAAGGTTAAACGATACTGTACGATTAGTCAATTGCTATGAAACAAATGAACGATTACAGCAGGCGGGTTCATCTCTGACCATCTGTTTTTGATTTAAATGGCAGGATTTATCCAGACGAATTTATCTTCTTCTTGATTGAGAAACAATTTAACGCTATATTTTTTTAAACTTGAAGTGTTAAATGCTCAAACTGATATCTTTTTTTATCTTCTGGACAAAATGTTTCACCAGAGAGGATGACGATTGAATAAGGACAGATTAGAGGAGATAGGAGAAAAGATAAGAAGCTCATCTGTCGCTGTTATCGGAGATGTAATGCTTGACAGGTACTATTGGGGACTTGTTGATAGAATAAGCCCTGAGGCGCCTGTTCCCGTGGTAAAAGTTGAAAAGACAGATGTAAGACCCGGCGGGGCGGCAAATGTTGCGTGGAATCTTATCTCGCTGGGTTCTGAATGTTCTCTTGTAGGTCTTTTATGTGAAGGGCCGGCCGGCGAGGAACTTGAGAGACTCATAAGTAAACTTGGTGTTACAACCGATTTTCTTGCCAGAGATAAGTCAAGGGTAACAACTGAAAAGATCAGGATTATCGCGCACAACCAGCAGGTTGTAAGAGCCGATTTTGAATCTGAAGGGGATATAGACGGAAATGTTTTAAATGAGATAATTGACATTGTGGAAGATCTATTGAAAGATGTCGGCTCTGTGGTTATTTCAGATTACGGGAAGGGTGTTGTAACCGGCGAATTGATGAAAAATGTCCGTCGTTTATGCCGGGCTAATTCAATACCCATGCTTGTTGATCCAAAGGAGAAACATTTTTCTCTCTACCATGGTTCTTATATTATTACACCTAACAAGAATGAAGCGGGGGCGTTCTATAACAGAAAGATCAAATCCGAGAAGGATCTTCTGGAAACAGGAGAGTCTCTCTTAGATGACCTCGAGGCGGAAGCCGTACTTATTACGAGGGGCCAGGAGGGGATGACATTGTTCAGGAGAGGACAAAAGCATAGTCATTTTCCAACGATGGCCAGCGGGGTATACGACGTTACGGGCGCGGGGGATACCGTTATCAGTGTTCTGGCCGCGGCACTCGCGGCCGAAGCAGAACTTGATGAAGCGATAGAGTTGGCCAACGCGGCGGCAGGTCTGGTTGTACGTGAGCTCGGCACTGCTGTTGTCGACTTAAAAGAACTTGTTTCTTCCTTTACTTCTTAATATTATGAATGAGTATACAGAGAGAATTATAAACCCGGTTGAACTTTCCGGTTTCAGAAAAGATAAGCTGAACGGCCGAGTGGTTTTCACAAACGGCTGTTTTGATATTCTTCACCGAGGGCACGTTGAACTGCTTGTTAAAGCGCGTAGTTTCGGTGACTGTCTTGTTGTAGGTATTAACAGTGACCGTTCACTAAGACGCCTGAAAGGGCACCGAAGACCTCTTACGAAGGAATATGACAGAGCTTTTATCCTCCTTAACCTCGTTTGCGTTGATTATGTAACTGTTTTTGAGGAGGATACCCCAGTTGAAGTAATCAGGAAATTAAAGCCGGATATACTTGTTAAAGGGGATGAGTATTCCGTGGAGGAGATAGCGGGAGCGGATTTTGTGCTCCGTAATGGCGGAGAAGTTAAGAGGGTAAAAATGGTTGAAGGTTATTCAACCAGCAAGCTGATAAATAAATTGAAGAAGTAGCCGGGATATAATAAGGCTTGAGGCGGGGGAAGTTTCCCCAATCTATTACAATGGAGGTGGAAGGCAGGTATGGAGAGAAAGAAAGTTTTGATAATGGGCGCCGCTGGAAGGGATTTTCATAATTTCAACACCCTTTTCAGAGGTAATAAATCGTATGAAGTAGTGGCTTTTACCGCCACGCAGATTCCGGATATTGACGATAGAAAATATCCTTCCGAACTCGCGGGAGAGCTTTATCCGGAGGGTATATCGATCTATCCCGAAGAGAAGCTGGGTGAGCTCATCAGGGAAAGGAAGGTCGAGGAAGTATTCTTTTCATACAGTGATCTTTCAAACCAGTATGTAATGGAAAAGGCGCAGTATGTAAATTCACTCGGCGCTGACTTTACTTTAGCCGGCGCGGAACCGACTATGATAAAGAGCAGCAAACCTGTAATATCAGTATGTGCCGTACGTACCGGATGTGGAAAGAGCCAGACCACGAGAAAGATTGCCCGGATTTTAACCGATGCCGGCAAGAAGGTCGTAGCTATAAGACATCCCATGCCCTATGGTGACCTTGCCAAACAGAGTGTTCAGAGATACGGTTCGCTGGAAGATCTTGAGAAACACAATTGCACAATAGAGGAGATGGAAGAGTATGAACCTCACATTGTCAACGGTGTAATTATCTATTCCGGCGTTGATTATGAAGCCATTCTGCGCGAAGCAGAGAAAGAAGCGGATATAATACTGTGGGACGGCGGCAATAACGACATACCTTTTTATAAGACAGACCTCAACATAGTTGTTGCCGATCCTCACAGGCCGGGTGATGAAATTGGTTATTATCCGGGATTTACCAATCTCTTGATGGCCGATGTTATTATTATAAATAAGATCGACACCTCTGATCTTGAAGGTGTGGAAATTGTAAGAGAGAATATAAACTTTTACAACCCGGACGCCGTTGTTATTGACGCGGCTTCTCCGCTTACAGTTGATGATCCGGCAGCTATAAATGGTAAGAAAGTGCTTTGTGTGGAAGATGGACCGACCCTGACTCACGGCGGGATGAAGTACGGAGCGGGTGTCATGGCAGCTCTTAAATACGGAGCATCGGATCTTGTAGACCCGCGTCCCTATACGACAGGCCGTATGGCTGAAACATTCGAGCTCTACCCTGAAATTGGTGTTCTGCTTCCCGCTATGGGTTACAGTGAAGAACAGATAAAAGATCTGGAAAAAACTATTTCCAAGGTTGACTGTGACACCGTGGTGATAGGTACGCGGATAGACCTGGGACGAATAATTGATATCCCGCAGCAGTCGGTGAGAGTGTCATACGATCTGGACGAAATAGGCAGACCTGAACTTAAAGATGTTCTGGAGGACTTTATAAAATAAAACTCTTAATAACGTTTTTGACAATTCTAATTTTATGAAGATGGAATCGCCTGAGATGAAAAGTGATGAAATGGAGGAGTATTTTGACTAAGACCTTTTTGATGATAAAACCTGAAGCAGTAAAAAACGGCAACCAGGGGGCGATCATTGACCTGCTTATTATGAACCGTTTTGAAATAACAAAGTTGAAACAGTTTAAATTCAAAAGGGAAAAGGCTGAGAGTTTTTACGCTGTCCACAAAGATAAGCCTTTTTTTAACGAACTGATTTCTTATATTACTTCAGGCAGTGTTATTGGTATTGAACTTGAAAAAGAGGATAGTATCGAGCTTTTAAGAAAACTTGTTGGAGCAACAGATCCGAAGGAAGCAAACCCCGGTACTATCCGCTACATGTACGGAACAGATCTTCAGGAAAACGCGGTTCACGCTTCCGATTCGCCTGAATCGGCGGAAAAAGAGCTTGCTATCGTGTTTGATGAGGATTAATATAAGCTCTTTATGGTTAATGAGTTTCCAAAGATGGAAGTGAATCTCGGGCAGATTGACGGACGTGAGTCTTTTTCGTTTGAAGATCTGTTTGAATTACCCGAGCATGAAGTTGGTCCGTTGAAATGTGAAATCAGAGTACAGGCGGATGTTACTTCAATGGGCAGCCGGTATTTGCTTGATGCTGAAGTGGAATGTGACATCCACGGAGAATGCAGCAGGTGCCTCAAAGATTGTGTTACAAAGTTAAGTACCGGATTCGATATTATATTCCAGCGCTCAGGCGGCGATGAGGCCTCTGGCGCCGGCGGCGAAGGTGATTATGTGTTATTAAGCAGTGAGGAGGAATACTGCTGCGACATATTTCCGAGAGTAAAGGAATCTGTGCTTCTTAATATACCGATGAAGATCTTGTGTAGAAAGGAATGCAAAGGTCTTTGCCCTGTATGCGGAAATGATTTGAATATCGAAGAATGTGGATGCGAGAGGGAACAGACGGATCCCAGGTGGGTAGCTTTGGATAAATTAAAGAATAGCGGGAAGAGATAATTTTTAAGAGTTCGATGAGGAGTGATTAAATGGCAGTACCTAAGAGAAGACTTTCGAAAGCCAGAAAAAGAAAACGAAGGACACACTGGAAGATATCAAATCCTACTGTGTCCAGCTGTTCTCACTGTCACCAACCGAAACCGCCTCATGTAGTATGCCCCAATTGCGGATACTATGGAGGGCGTGAAGTTATCAAGCAGGAAGAAGAGAAAAGCTAGAGATAGTTTTTCAAGCTTATTATTAACCTCTTAGTAAGTTCTGGTAATAATATGGATATTTGTATAATGGAGAAACAATGAGAATAGCGGTTGATGCTATGGGTGGTGATGATGCTCCCGATGCCATGATAAAGGGGGCTGTAGAAGCAGTGAAGGCTGCCAGAGGCGAGTTTGATGTAGTCCTGGTTGGGAAAAGAGAATTAATTGAAGAAGAGATTTCACGTAACGGTTATGATACCGGGCATATTGATATTGTGCACGCTTCAGAAATTATAGGGATGTCTGAAGCTCCGGCGACTGCTATAAGAAGGAAAAAAGACTCTTCAA
>Ga0102934_1002682_pt1 | contig 12228 bp, 12 predicted proteins | sample SalPonR2_A_D1_MG_FD_78175 | JGI IMG/M metagenome (GOLD analysis project Ga0102934, IMG submission 78175) | Salt pond soil microbial communities from South San Francisco under conditions of wetland restoration - Salt Pond MetaG R2_A_D1_MG | ecosystem: Environmental > Aquatic > Marine > Intertidal...
AAATAATCAAGATGTTTATTGGAATTTGACAAAATCGGTGAGTTCATTCTCTCCCCAATTCAACAACTATACTATTAATTATACAGTTCCGGATGATTGGGATTTCTATGCTCTTTATAACGGCTCAGAAAAAATGCCAGATTCTTATTATTTAAACTCATTTTCATTAGGAAATGGCTATAAAAACATTACTATGAATGCCACTAATGGCTATTGGATCTTGGTTATGATCAAAATTTCAGTTTTAATTTTTTTTAATAGTCACTTTATCAAAAATTAATTAAATAAATTAACAGGAGAAAAGAGAAAATGCGAAATTTTTGGAAAGCACGAATTGGACAAATAACGATGTTAGTTTCCTGGGGGCTTATTCTTTATCAAGCTACCGTCGGGATTTTTACTCCCTCAGACCAAGAAACTGCTCGATGGTTCGCAATCGGATTAATACTTATTAGTTCGTTTGCAATTACTATTGGGATAAAAACCCCAGAACGCAAGATTACCTATGCTTTTACCGCATTAGGAATACAAATGGGGGGGTTTCTTGTATTCGGGAGCATCGGACTTTTGGATGTAAGCGGAACTAACTATGCGGTGGCCGAAGGCTTTATTTACGCAATGGATGGTATGGGTGGGTTTGCAACTGCTATTTCTGCAATAGATGGAATAGTTGGTATACTTGCTAAACTCTTACCCCTTATTGTATTGATTGTAGGCGAGGTGGGGATTATGCTGTCGGATACACCCGATGAGATGCAAACCCCTCTCATCGAGACGGGTATTAGTATTGCGCTTCTAGCCGTGTTCTATGGCGTTGGCAATCTGGTTGGCTACATATAGCGAAACATATCAACAACGAACGAAACTAAATTTTACCTATTTTTTTCATAAAAATAACGGACGGATAACAGAATGCCCCTAAAAGAAACCTATCTACGATTATTGGGAAATAACTATGGTGCGAGAGGTAATGTATTTAGTGAGCATTCTGATCACTCAAAGGGAGGCGATAACGATCGTTTAGGGTATCTTGACAGCAGAGCAAAACGAGAAACCCAGAAAAGAAAAGAAAAAGAAAAAGAAAAAGCAGAGAAAGACAAATTAAAAGCAAAACGAGAAAACAAGAAGATTAAAGAATACTATTCCCGCAATAAGATTGCGATTAATTCATTGTTAGCGGGTATTTTTAGTTTATTCATTTATTTTTTATTACCTGCAGGATATAAAATTTTTAGTTTTATTTTACCTGCAATAATTATTTCATGCATTTTTACAAAAAAGAGATTTAGTTTCGAGATCTTTACAGCATTATGTTTATTATTTCTGTTATTCCCTACATCTATTTTTACATTAGATTCCACCCAGAGTTTTAATGTTAAACTAATACAAACACAAAATTATGTCAATGAGGCAATGAAAGTAGTCTCGGGGGTGATCTTTATTGCAATCCCGATTATTGCGCTTTTAGCTAGCTTATGGGCTTTATATAAAGGCAATGTTGAGCAAGGAACTTCAATGCTAACTAAACTTTTTGTATTTGTTCTATTGGGTTCTGTCAGCATTTTCATTTTCGAGCAATTCAACGTCCCGATAATTTCAGATATTAAACCATTTATGGTTTTTAGCGATTTTCTGCTAACTATCATTTCGTGGATCGGAAATGTATTCGTGGGAATTATTAATGGGATAGATATTTTTGGTGCAATCCCGGATATTCCCGAGATCCCGACGAACCTTCGTCTAGACTCATCAATGAGTAATATACAGGATTTTAATTTGATTCTAATTGGCTCTTTCCCTATCTTACTAAATCTAATAGTTATTATATTCGCAATTCTCTTATGGATAACTAAATGGGAAATTCCAAAATTACAATTTACAAAAGAACACAAATTTTCAAGACCAGGTAGTTTTAATTCTGTATTTTTGGTCTATCTCGTATTTATTTGGATCGCTTATTTCTATTATTACCTATGGGTTGGCGAGGATAAGTTTCTGAATTATCGGACAGCGGGATTTTATACAATTTATCTATCTATTATTTCCGGAGCTTGTATTATTTCGGCTTTCGGAGGCATTTCATATTCTAAAATAAACATTAAAACTATTTTTGGGATATTTATTGGTAATTTTGCCATTTTCTGTTTTCAGAACTTATATACACAAGCACAGACATTAGACGCATATTTGCTAGAAGCAGGAAGTGTTAATTGGGATAATCTAATTGGGCAAATAATAGCCGTTGCCCCTGCAGAATCGTTTTTATTTCATATTTTCACAACCGGTTTATATTTAATGTTTGTTTTTTTGCGATACAACAACCTGAATGATAAAAAAATCGAGCAACAAATACAGAAAAGACAAGACATAATTAATCGAAAAAAACAAGAAAACGAATTATATCAAACCAAACTTTTGAAGCCTAAACAAGCATTGAGCGACGAGCACAAAAAAACGCTTAATAAAAACGATGTTGGCGATCTCGATGATTATATTAAGCGAATACAAGATATCCAGAGATTAGAGAATACAATCTCACAATTAAAAGATCAGAAGGATCAAGATATTGATTTTAGTATTGATAGAATCAGTCAGAACGAGCAATATGGGTTGTATTTCGTTATTATACTTAGCAATTTTCTATTTGCGACTATGCATTGTGTTCTACTAACCCCAAACGGTTTTGCGTTTAACTTTAGGGTCTTTTGGTCCTCAGCATTGGGCCTAATCTACTTCTTTTCGGGAATTATCCTAAGTTATGTCAGTTTTAGGTATGGGTGGATAACGGGAATTGTTTGCCATATTATAAATAATACAGCGATATATGCAATGATTATCATAGGAGGGTTAATCTAATGAAGAAAAGAAAAGAATCAATATTTATTTTAAACATTATTTTAATTTCAATGTTATTTGCAGTTTTATCTATTTCAGAAGCGAATAGTTTAACCGAAGGAATAACATCAAGATTTGAGATTACACAGGAAAGAGACGGAAATAGTGGTGAGTATGATTATAATCCACATCCTAAATTTAATTCTGAAGAGTTGGAGCATCAATATACAAAAGTTGATGTATCAAACATATTCGTGACTGCAACACAATCTAAAGAAGCTAGCTCTATTTCAGAAATTCATTCACATTCACAATCGTTCGATTTTGATGAAGAAGAAAACTATGCTGGATATAATCCCGCAATAGAGACAAGCTTAGATTACGAGATTAAGCCTAATGAGGACTATTCGTCATTCAGCGAACTGAATCATCAAGACGGGAATTACAAAAGACTGGATGAGCCAGAGCTCTACGAAGTCTGCGAAACAACGACTTCTGTTGGAGAGTCATGGCAAGATTGCAGTTATACTTCCGGGTATGGGGCTGGATATAGTTTCCGCTTAGAACTTACAGATATTCCCGACACCGACTATTATGGTGATGTAGAGATTGATCTAAACGGAGATCTTTCGGTAGATTATTCTGTATCATTCCTCCCCCACGCAGCGATTACCTTAACTGGTGGGAGCGGCACTTTTGATTTGCGGTTAGCAGACATAGACCCAGGCTATACACAAGATATAACGTGGCAGATAATTGTGAAAGATTATACTAAAACATTTTCCACCACAATCGATAAAGATAACTCTTATTTATTCAATAATCTCGATTTATCGATGGATTTATATCAAGTCGATGACATAACCATTTCTGTGGGATCTACAATTGTCTACAGTAAAGGATATACGCATGATGCTACAATATCCGATTCTATTGAAGCGGACATTATAGAGGATGAAATAACTATAGATATAGAGTATTTCAGTCAGACTGGTTATGTCGACCTTGATTTACTTATATTTAAGAATGTATATTCAGTATTTGATAAAATAGAAATGGATTTCAGTTATAGAATCGGATCTGGTATGTCAGAAACTACTACGCTCGATTTAGACTTTTTTCTAACCGTTCAAGATCCAACTTCCTTTTCGGATCTTTCTGAAAGTCTGTCTACATCAATAGATGTTACTGATTTTGATCCTAGCTTTACTTATTCAACTGAGAAATTTAAAATACTCGATGATTCTGTGGATTTCTTAATAGAGAACTCTAAGAATACTTTTACTTTCGATTACTCGTTCGAGATCACGACATATCGAAATTATGTGCCCTCCTCGATAAATTTAAAATGTAATGGTAAGGAAGTGAATGACTTATCAACAATGAGTGGTTTTTGTGTATTCGACTCGTATCAAAGTGCGTTTGAATTTACTTCTGACGTGAGTTCTATATCTTTTTCGTATGAGGCAACCTCATATTTCGAACATAATATTTCATTAGATGAAATCAGTTCTAGTTATCTCTATAAGGCGATTTCGATTGATTCCGATGTTAGTTTAGATATTACATATATAGAGCACTCTATAAACGATATTCAGTATTGGAGTGTTTCTGGTTATACATATGATTCTAATCCCGATAATTATGCGAGTTTTACAGATTTTAGTGTTTCTGATGGTTCTAATTTATATTTAGAGATAATAACAAGCGAAAACATACACAAATCCCTAAATCCATCTACTAACTACATCTACAGCAGCGACATTACTACTGATACACCCCTAGTTAGTTATATTTACAGTTATCAAGCAGCTGAGGACTTTAATTACTGGTATTTTCAGAATCCCGATTTTACCGATTACATTAATCCCTTAAATCCCTTAGATTCATTCAATGAGGGTGAATCGATTACTTTGATTGAAGATCCGCTTATGAGCGGAGATATTGTTAATTTTAGAGTGTATAGAAAACCAGGATTCACTATCTCGTATTCTGAAATTTCTTCAAATGATCAACAAACAATCTATAAAATCTCATACTCCGCTAATTTTGATATTGATAATGTAGATTTGATTGTAGAGTTAGACAAATATTATGCAGAATGGACTTTAGGGACACAGACTGAAGAAAAGATATTAACGATCGAAGACCTCGATTTTACAAACAAAACACAATATTTAGAAATAACCGGATCGATTCCTGATCCTTCCGAAGTTTATTTCAGTAATTTCGAGTTAGGATCACCAGGAACAATTTTCGATCCGGAAGGAGAAGTTGTAGAAATTTACGGATATTTAGATATAACCGAAAGCAATTTTGCCTATCATATTCCCGATATTAAAGAGAATTGGAACATAGATCAGATTTACGATTATCTTGGTGCAGAAATAAGTGTAAATGCACAAGACAACTTTTTTAACGATTCCAATTTGCTAAATCCATATTTGAGTTTCCAATGCAATCCAATCAAAGCTTATACATTAAATCAGTCTGACACACAATTGACAATAACAATTGAATCAGATCTGAATATCTCGATAAACGTAATGTATTACATCGAGAACCTAGAAAACAACATTAGAAATCTAAATGAATCGAACCACTATGTCGGAAACGATGGGGAAGTCACCTGGTATTATCAAATGTTCCAGTTAAAAACGGGAGAAAATATATTTACAATTGAATTTGAAGAACAAACGCCCTCAGTATGGGGAAAATATATAGCGGTTTTTCTGTTAATCGCAATTGTGGGATATGCAATATCGAAATCAGATTTAACATCCGTTAAAGAAAAGATAAGAAAATGGAGGAACAAATAATGGATCTCTGGCAAATATTTTCGCAGACAGTTTTTACGTTTTACTTGTTAATCGAAGTTGTTCTTAAAGAGGTTTTCTTCTGGTTAGAAACAGAGTTTCTCATCAGCCTGAGTCTCGGATTATTTATAAGCAACGTTATTCGCTATTTTAGAGTGCAACATGTTAGAACCCCAGCAGTTGTGACACAGATCGTATATGTTCTCTATTTGTTCGGTAAGGCTGCTGTTGCTCTCTATTATGAGCCGCTTGCGATGTCGTGGTGGGAGTGGGCTTTAACTAGTCCTTACCTTATAGTTTCGTTTTTTTATTCTCTATTAAAAACAACAAAATTAGGAAGATGGCTCTTTAACTACTGGAATATGCACATTTATTATGTAGCATTAAGCATTCCGTTCTGTGTAATGGATGGAGGGAGTTGGTGGGGGAGTTTATCTTTTGCAATAATTATGTTAATGTCATCAAATTTAGGAGGTCTATATCGTGAAAAAACAGAATAAGTTAGCAATGCTATTATTAACGATTATTTGCGTTAATGTATCGTTAGCAAGCGCAGAACAGAGCAGTTATACGGATTCGAGCGGAAAGAAAATATTTTTTGACTCTAAAACCCAGATCAATAACGCCCAATATTCGAACGAGGGCGTATTAGTGAACGCATCAATTTCTGGTGCGTTATGGATTAACGAAACAACAGGAGAACAATTTAGAGTTAATGCAGAAATTAAAAACAACAAAATTACACAGATAGTAAAGACTAGCGAGAATCCCGCTTTATCAATCGATGATATAAAAGAATCCATTAACAACTGGGTCACGGAAAACGTATGGACAGTTGTTATTACTACAATTGTTCTATTTGCGGTCTTATATCGAGCGTTCCTCAAAACGATGACCCAACCTTTCGTAAGGCTAACTTTATATGAAACAATGGGGAAGGTAGAAATTGGAAAATACGTTGAAAGTTATCCAATTTCTGAATCCAGCGGAGCGCTTTATTGTCATAAGTTTAAAGCAGGGAAAGGGATCAGAAAGATATATTCAACTAAAAATTGGGGGGCATACGATCTCGCCAAATGGTTTGAGTTAGCAAAGGTCACACATTATTATCCCTGGTTGGTGTTATTTGAAGACTACGAAGTTCCGTTAGGATTGACTATTTACGATTTTAAAATAGTAAAACATTGGAGAAATTATATTATCTATCCGTTCTACATTGTTTCTAACATTTTCGGATTTGCTAGCTTGACAAATAGACTCTATAAGTTCTTAAAAAAAGAAAAGAAAAAGCAAGAACGCGTTGACTTTGTAATCCCAATCCTTTCTTTAAATCAGGTTGAGGATCGTTTTAATGTTAAATATGTGAAATACGAGATGAACCCAACAACCGGAAAAAGAGAATATGTAGAGAAACGTAAAGCGAACCTTTCCTATTCTGAATATTTAAACCTCAAAAAGATGGAAGACAAAACAGTTGAGGGAACAGAGTTTAGACTCGTGAAAAACCTCACATATTCAAAACAGCAAAAGGTTCGCCAATTTACTGATTTAGCAGAGGCAATGCATAATCTTAGAACGCGTTTACAAGAACGGGCAGAAACGCAATTCCAGATTATGAAATATCAAGAGATTGCAGAGGACAATTATCAACTTTATCAAGAGACCCTCGAACAATTAGAAACCAGGAAGATGACTGAAGGACTGAGATTCAATAAAATGCTCGAACCGATCCTAATGGAAAACGAAAAGAGAACAATCGCATTACCGGTGGCTTTGGCGAATTTTGTAAAATTCCGAACGCCCGGTCTTTCAGATGAAGAAGCGATGGAAAAATCGATGAAAGAAACGCTCAAAGAGGTCTATCTTGAAGGGGACGAGAAACTCAATTATATAAAAGAGAACTCAGAGTTAAGAGCGCGACTCGAGAATATGAAAGAGATTTTGCGAGATCGCTTAACTGATATTGACAATAATCAGATTACCATTAGGTCTGAACAGCCTAACACGGAGGAGGTGAATGAATAAAATGTTAAACTATATCGATGTATCAGGACTGAATTTACTTCCATTTCTGGAGGAACTTTTAACGTATTTCACTGGATTTGGAATTGGTGCGATCATTGGGATTTTCATTGCTATTATTATTGGATTGTGGCTAATAATGAGCGCAATTCTAAAATTGGCGCTCTATATAAAAAAAATCCCTGCAAGCTTTGGTAGGTGTGTGGTGACGACTTTGCTTAATTTCGTATTGACGCTTATATTTGGGTTTATTCCTCTTGTAGGTGTGATTTTTGGTCTAGTTGCTACAATTTGGAGCATAAAACAACGCCACACCTATGATTGGTGGGACGCCGTTATCGTTTGGTTATTCAGCATATTAATTCCATTAGTATTATTAATTGTTATTTTTGGGGCATTAATGGGCTTTGGGGTGCTATTCTAATGACAGAAAAAAAGCAGAATACAAAAGAAAAGAAACAAAAAAAGAAAAAACAAGATCAGGCCGTGATCGATCTATCGAAGATGCGAAATACACTCGTAAATCAATCGACGCCTGATCGAATTGTTAGTTTTTTATCTGAATCAATTAAAAGAATGCGTATATACGAGACTGAGGCGATGAAAAACGAGATATGGAAATTAGAACAAAAAGCATTAGATTTTCGAATCGAGGGGCTTATGAGTATAGAAGAAGCTAGGCTAAAACTAACTAACAAACTAGCTTTCGATCAATTTAAAAAAGAATTCTATAAGTTTATGAAAAGGTGCTTAAGAGTCTTTAATGAGGCACAGCACCAATATAAACAGGATTTGCGAGAAGAGTTTCAATCCCATTTAAGTGGAGATCAATTTATAGATGTTATAAAGGCTATTGGTGAGGCAGGAGGGCAAATCAATGCACACCCAAATATGCTTGCAGGACTACAAAACAAAGTAAATGAGTTAGGATCGCACACACTTAATTTAACAGAAGAACAGCAAAAGAAAGCCAATAAAGTATTGAATTTCCAAATGAAACAAGAAAAGAGAAAGAAAAAGAACAACAAAAACGCTTGGGAGGCGTAAATCAAAAATGAGTATGCTAATAACGAACCGAGGGAACAACAGATTTAATATTAAATTAGATAACGACACGATCATAACTAACCCCAACGAATATATGTATAAATTCTATAATTTGGGGCAGACCGAGGAGCACGAAAATTTTACCGACGATTATTGGCGATTGCGGACAATTTGGTTATTAGGATCGCCAGAGTCAGGTAAATCAGTTCTTATCCATTGGCTAGCAAAGTTCCTATATGATCTTTGGGGAAAAGACAATGTGCAGGTTTTTAGCACGAGAAACCTAGGCTACGCAATGTGGAATGCCCCAATAAAGAAAAAAGTAGTTCTAATATTTGTGGACGACGCCGTTAAGATATTAAGCGGACGAAATAGTATGAAAAAAAAGCAAAAGAAGGACACAGCAGACTTTCTCGAGGTTCGGCATATACTAGGGGAATATAGAGAGGATACCCCCAAAGGTGGGATCGTTTTTATGGCTTTCGCATCCCAAACTATAGCAGGAATAGATAAAAGGATTAGAGAAAATTATGATATGCTATTTCTCAAAACGGCAAATTATAAGAGATGGATGGAAAAGAAGTTTGATGAATCATTAATAGATAATTTGCGAAAGGCAAATAGAAAGGCATACTACGAGTATAACGACGATTATAAGGGGTTCTTTTTGGGGCATTCTTCGAAGACGGACGATCAATTCTATTTCTATACACCCTATATGAAAATAAAAGATATTATCGAGGTAAATCCAGAGTTAGAAGACTTAAGCGAATTAAAACAAGATATGAAAGACCGGTTTTACATTCCGAAATTGGATCGTTCATTCTTAAAGGGCTATGCTTTTAAATGGGCGAGAAAAAGAAATATAGATATCTCTAGCTCAGAGATAAACCAGGTAATTTATGAAGCGATTTTCGAGCAAATTTCAGAAAGAGAAATAGAAAATAAAAATGAAAAAGAAGAAAAAGAACTGAACGAGGAGGCGATAATAGATTCACTAATTGAGGAGTTCGATATAAAGGAAGCCGATAAAGATATAATTAAAGCATATATCGAACTAAAAGCCGAAGAGCAGGGATATGATATATCTATTGCAGAAACTAATAAATTAATTAGAAAAGCAAAATATATAGTATATACTAGTCTAGACTATGAGGAAAACGAGATTTTAACTTTACCTACATTACCATACCGAAAGATACACGAATTGAGGATTCTCGGGACAACATATGAAGAAATACTAACAATCCTCAGCCTACAAACATCACGACCAACGCTTGCGAAGTATTATGAAATATGGTGCTTATATAATGATCTTACACCAGTACGAGATACTCGCAAGCTTACAAACACACAAAAACGAAAAAGAAAAGAAATAAAAGCGAGGTGAAAAAAAAAAATGACATACAGACTTCGATATAGAGACTATAAAAATAACCCTGGAACATATCTTATATATGAGAATAGTAAGGGGAAGCAGATGCAGATGTACATGGTAGCCGCCAGACGAATGTCTAAAACGGAGCAGAGGCAATATCTCGAGCAGTTAATGTTGGCAAAAACGGGATACATTGCAAACGGGACAAAATACACAAAACAGCTCGCAGAGGATCACATCCGTGAAGTAAGTACGAGGGGGATGAATACAACTATTACCGACATAAGAAAAGATCCTCAAACAAAGCGGTGGAAGAGAGAGAAGGTAGATAACAGAGATTATTATGACAATGTGAATCCGGATGAGATAGAGAGAGATGATTTATTATAATAATTTTTTTTACAAATAAAACCAGGTGATAAAATGAGAAAATACGAATTAAATAAATGGCAAAGGACTGAAAGAAAGATCGACGGGAAAATGAGAGAGGTTTGGATTTATCCCTATCGGGACGGGAAACAAACGAAATATAAGATCAGATTAAATGCCCCGATAAAGACTGAAGAAAAGAATTTAGAAAAGCAGAATGAGGATTTTGAAAAAACCGGGAAAAAACCCAAGCGATTTATTCGTGAAGAGATCGATTATACAATAGATCCTGACACCGGAAAAAAAGATAAAAAGATACAGAAAAAGGAATTTACAATAGAAGGGCAGGATTTCGACGAAGAGCAATTGCAATTAGATTATGTTAATTCACTATCCAAACAAGAAATAGCACAAGAATTAGCGAATATGAGCAATGCCCAAGACCAAGAAGAAAGAGAGAAATATAAAAAAGAATTCATGGGGAAGAATAAAGGGGATTTAGTAACGCAATGGGTTAATGTTAAGAGGGGAAAATATGCCTAAAAAATACAAGCTCAACACTTGGAATAAATCAGTCAGAAAATATAATGGAAAGGTTCAAAATGTATGGATCTATCCATACAGAGACGGGAACAAAACTAAATACAGGATAAAGAAGCGGAGATTTGAGCATAAGAACGGAAAAGGACATAGAGAAGGGGACGAATCAGCAGCGTGTAATCATTCTCGATTTATGAGAGAAGCAATCAACGAAGAAATTTCCCCTGAAGGTATCGATCTACCAAATCAGAAAATCGAAATAAAGGAAACAAGACAAGATAAATATAGTGTAAAACAGAAGGATCGAGAAGCGAAACACTTTTTGTTCTATAACCACGATAACGAGCGATATAAACTCGTATCCCGCCAAGAATATGAAAAAGTAATGGGAACGTTGGATCGAACACACACACCAACTGAGAACCAGGTTAGAAAAATGAAAGGATATAAAACAAAATCTCAGACGGATATAAATAAGAAAATTAAAGCAATGAAGTAATGTTTTTTACACTTTTTACTTTCGGCATACTCTCTCTCTCAGCACAATCTAGTTATGCATAGGGGAGCTCGTTTTTATATTGTGATATTAGATTATAGTGCATGCAATGTTTCTAAAAAAGATAAAAGAGATCGCAGTTGCAGAAACAACACAAAAACAATGCAGACAAATATTAGAAATGATCAGTAATGGACAAGATATTGCAGAAATAGAAAAGAAATGTCAGCAGATGATCGAGAAATGTAATAGTTATTTAGATTCTGTATTTTCATTTTGACTTTCTTTAAACCCGATATATTTATTATAGATTAGTCTAACTCCATCCTTAACAACATCGGCACGACTAGAATAACCTGGCTCCCTTTTTTCAACCATTTCATCAATCTTTTTTGTAAATTCAGTAGGTAATCGAATTGTCTTATATTTACCCATAAATAATAGTTTATGTAGAAATTATATAAATTTATTTTTTAATAATTTTAAAAAAAGGTAGATTAGTCATTGATGACTAAACATTTATAAAGAATGTTAGACAATTAGTCATTGATGACTAATGTCAAAAACAAAATTTAAAACGATCAAACTTCCAGAGGATTTTGTAAATGCATATATAGATCCACTAGTTGAGAGTGATTTGGGCTATTCCTCGCGAGCAGAAGTAGCGAAGGATGGGATTAGGAGTTTAAATAGAAGAGATGAAAAAAAGGATGACGAATAAAAAT
>Ga0102934_1002684_pt1 | contig 12226 bp, 16 predicted proteins | sample SalPonR2_A_D1_MG_FD_78175 | JGI IMG/M metagenome (GOLD analysis project Ga0102934, IMG submission 78175) | Salt pond soil microbial communities from South San Francisco under conditions of wetland restoration - Salt Pond MetaG R2_A_D1_MG | ecosystem: Environmental > Aquatic > Marine > Intertidal...
CCTCTTTTCCCTCCCCCGGCCGCATGTTCCCATTCCGCCTCGGTGGGAAGCCGTTTCCCCACCGTCATCCCATCTCCATCGACCCCCTCCCTCCACCTGCCCCCCGCCCAAGCACAGTAGGCCTTGGCGTCGTTCCAAGTCACCTGCACGACCGGGTGACGTGCGCGGGTACGAAAAACATCGGAGCCCGGGCCCTCGGGTTGCCGCCATGTCACGTTCCCCAGTGGCACCCACCATTCTGGAAGGGAGGGGGCAAGATGCCCCAAACACCAGGAAAAGGTTCATCAAGCGCCTTTGGTCTTTAGTTAGGCAGCGACAAGAAAGGTAAAAGGGAAGGAAACTAGGAGGTAAGGCATGCTCACCTGCCCCGGCCACGGCCTGGCTGATAGTGGTGAGCACCTCCTGAGGGAGCAGTTTGTCGAAGACGAAAGACCAACCAAACACCTCATTCTCAGTCTGGTATCCTGTAGATTCCACGAAACGCCCAAATGCCTCGTTCGTTACCTAGAGGGGGAGGGTGTTTAAGCCCGGTGGAGAGAATGCAAGAAAGAGAAACAGTACTCGTTGTAGACAAAAGAGGATACATCCTTCCAAAAGAGGGAAGATAGAGCGAGACAGGAAACTATGGTCTTTATGATAAAACCTGTGAGAAATAAAATAAACGAGAGAGAGATCGAGTCGAGGACAGGGAGGAAGCACCTTCCCACCAAACATGTAAAGATGAGACTGCTCACCGCATGGCGATCGATGTAGAAGGACGATAGACGGACCAAACGCCGCGGACCTTCCCCATCCTGGGAACAAAAGTTTCATGAATAAAGGAAGAGAGACACTAGCACAGTTAACAAAGGGAGGGTTTGGAATCGATAACCTCCGCCCCAAGCTCTCTTTTGCCCACTTACCCGAGGGAGGATGGGCTGATCTGTGCCCATGTAGAAGGTCCCGCCTGAGTAGCAAGCATTAGGGATAGGTGAGTACTCCTTCAAATGACCCCTCCATCAAACAAGCTCCCTTTGTCCAACGCTATCTTCTCCTTACCTTCAACATACACCATTTCATCCGCATCGTCTTCTACTGGCGCTGATGCTGCCGCGTTCCCATCCTCTTCCATCTCTTCTTCCTTCTGGCCCTCACCGATGCCTCGAGGTGGGATCTGACATCCGCAATTTTCCATTTTCTCTCTGGATTTCTGCTCGCTTTGGTCATTCTCTAAGGATCTTGGTCTCAGCCCCTCGGCGACACAGGTCGCTGCATCTGGAGGAGATGAGGAACACTCATCAGCAGTCTCTCTACTCTCTGACTTTTGGACTTGCTTAAGCGTTTATCGTCTTCTATTAATGTACGCTTTCCTCCTCATCACTTACCGCATCTTTTTCCTTCTTCTCTTCCACCTCGGTCCTCACCTCCCATCTCTGCTCTTCCTCCAGCTCCACGCTTCATCCAGCTTTGGGGCCCATCTCTTACACATACTTCTCCCCATACTCATCTCATTATTTTTACCATTTGATTACGAATTTGTCTTCGTAGCACTCACCGGTATGTGCTTGAAGCGCCACTTCAACCGCCTGGAACGCGATCAGGAGGATGAGAGGGAAGAGAATTGTACACCGACTTGCCCCCAAACAACGACTGATCCATCCGCCCATCTCAGGCACGTATTCTGTAGTATTTGGTGGGAACTATGAAGGTTACGCCACGATGATAGGTCATGTGGAAGAAAATACCAATCTCTTTCTCCAGGATGAAGGCGGATGGGGGCGTGAGTTCCCTCAGCGGCATCAGTGCCTCGCGCGAGCTCACTCCCCATCTTGACCTCTTTTCCTGTCAAAATCCCTGTGTATTGAACACGCGGAGGTATGGTCGACGAGAGGGCATTGACAGCATGCAGTCGAGACCTGAGAGGTCGCATGGACTCACGCTCGTTCTTCTGCTTCGTTGCCACACTTCAGATTGTCAGTTGGAAGGCGGAGGACATTGCCCCGCTTGCGTGGTCTTTGAGGCATTTCCCTGTCCCCTTTCTCGGGACCTCACGACATGGCATCACCAGGAGACGTGACTAATACAAATAGCGGCGGTAATACCGACAAGCAAGGTGGTAAAAAGAATGGTGCGGTTGTTTTGTGGGCGGCATCAAGCCCCACGCCAGCTTCGTTGCGGGCCGGCGAAAAAGGCATGAAAAAGCCACTTTCACCCGATTTCATCAAAAGACCGGCATCGTCAGAACCTGACAGAGATCTTGATGCTTCAAACCTCTTCGGAGATGACAATGGAGGCCTTATACTCCCCCACCCGCACGTAGCAAGGACTACAACTCCCACGAGTACTGCTCGTCTTTCCAGTGCCTCATCCATCACAACCTCTACGAGCGTCGTCAGCACCCCTGCACCCACAGCCAATGCTGTGGGTGCGCAAAGTTATTCTACACCTACAAACCATCTTAAATCCTGCCACCGAATTCCTGCAGCATCAGCAACGACCTCACAAGTGATACCCCAACCGTCGGAAAGTCCATCCCCACCCGTTCCCAAGGCCTCATTTTTACGGCCTTGGGGTCCAGCTTTCGGTATGAAGGAGCCGTCAGATTTCGCCTCTCTGATCCTGGTGAGCAGGAAGAGACAGACACCAGCCTCGGCCACAATGGAGGGATCTCTACCAGCATGTGCAGCTGCATCGGAGAAAGCAAAAGCAACGGCGCCTTGTGTATCAGAAACTTCCTCGGACCTGCCCTCTCCTTGGTCCCTCCTGCATGGCTCTCCCACATTCGGGGCCGGGCGGCGTGGGCAGCGGAAAAGGAACGCGAGGGAGGATTTGGAGACCGCGGCGTGCGAGCTTGTCAAACGAGTCCGGTGAGTGACGTTTCTTCGAGGGGCACGGAGGGTAAAGATGGAAGGCAGGGGCAGATCTTGGATTGGTTCGAACTGAAGGAGGGAATGAGACGTGCATGGAGAGGGGTGGGGAAGTGCGGTCAACTAGGGGGGGCGAGAGCAAAAGCCACAGTGTTCGAGGCACGCTCTGGTTTTGTCAGGCAAATGTGATGGAGGGGTTGAGAAGTCTAGTCAAATGAGTGGTTCTACTGATGCGTCATCGCTTCTCGTCCTCTTTCGCACAGGGTGGAAAGCGCGGTGTCAGCGCAGCTGCGAGAAGACGTGCTAAGTCTTCTGAGAGGCCCATGCGCTACGGACAACGTTTCTCGTGAGACGACTTAAGGTTGTCACGAACGTGTAATCTGAGTTATAAGTACGAGAAAGGGTGTGAAGGCCACTTCTAATCAAAGCTTGAAGTTATACGAACGAAAGTGGTGGGGATTGGTCGCTCAACCTTGTGCTTTCCTTTTTCCACATGATTTCTTTACGGCGATGTCCTCCAAAAATGGATAGCTACCATTACTTTGCCCTACCGGAAATTGTCAGTTCTACGCAAATTTTCGTTCATGGACGGAAAGAGTACACTCCTGCATATCAAGCGTCAAGTTGCGACTTCAACGTGGGCATTGCGCTGCGCGCCGAGAAAGTATGGTGTATCCTCAAGGGAAGGGATGCACGTTGAGAGACAATTTTGCATCAATAAAGCTCAATAATTGCTACGACTTCCAAACAGCATCCCAGTGGCAAGGCAGCCTTTGGCGTCGTAAAAAAGTTATGCTCCCTCGAAAATCCAATGATACAATATGCACGCAGAAAAGTACGTGCAACACAGTGCAAACGTTCAAGTCATATTCAACTTTCTGGAGGGATGCGGCTTACCGGACGAGTACAAATACTACCCTACTTTGTCTTTCCAGAGTACCCAAAAAAATGTCCCATGTGTGCATTTTTTAATTCAGATTGATTACTTGTCAGGATAACAACACCCATATTTTATGCAACCGAGTAATGCTGAAATAAATTCAAATAATCGCGTGTGAGCCATTTCCTTACTCGGAAAGCCTTCCGGCTGTCAGGAAAGGAAGCAGCCATCATCTGTAGTAGCAAAAAAGAGCGCAACCGGTAGTCATGATTCGACAAGGCTTTTCCCAGGAAAACAAGGCATTCAAGCTCCGTTCCGTATTTGCACCCATTCGCGACGTTTTTCTCCGTCATCGCCTTGTGCCATGTGTCCATGGCGGACGCCACAACCCGCGGTGTTCGGCGAGGGGTAAGCGAGGAGGGACAGAACGCGTCGGAGAAGGGGGGAATTGCGGCCATCTGGTTTTCCTCGGTCTGTGACGAGGCGATTGGCGTAATCTCGGCAGCAGTCTTCTGTACGCAAAGCCGTGATGGACCACTGATTTGTACTGGCATGCCAGCTTGGCCTCGTGATGGAGCAACTTGTGGCATGGTCGTGTCACTTGCCATGTTGCTGGGGCGCTCAGGTTGAACTAAAGATATGCAGGCCCGGTGACCAAGATCGCCTCAGCAGCAACTGAAGGACACTCCACACGGCAACCGGTTTGACCGTAATATTGTTTTTCCTGCTTCTCCTCGCGGTCGAGGCGACGTGGAAATCCTTGATCTTTACTGTTTTTAATATGTTTCCATACACCGCGTAACACCTGGCGCCATGTGAATGGTTCTTGTGATGCGCTCGATGCGCGCGGTGGCGCAGTGACTGTGTGGACAAGGTCCGAGTCACGCATCTTTCTAGACTCCTTGTTGGAGGCGGAAGGCGAAAAGGCAACTGGCGGACAACCAGAGTCCCTGGTTTCTGGTGGATACTCTCTCCTACCTTTGAAGGTCAAAATTGTGCCACATAGCAATGACATGTTAAGTCATCACATGCTAACGTCATCCGTTGATATATATCTACTCAATAGGGGAACAGGATTGTCCTGTTTTGTGCCCATTTTCGAGACAGGGACCGAACCAAGAGGAGCAAAAGAACGCTCTGAGAGCGGCGGCCAAGCTCTTGCTGTTGCCCCTCACTCTCTTTTTGATTTTTGGCCCCTTAATCACGTTGGGTACAAGCTCTCAACGTTTTGGATCGCTAGCAATATCATTGATTGCGGCCTACTTTGTGTCTTGTGCGAAGCTCGTCCTGTTCCACCCTCATAAGACAAGATCGCCTCGTCTGCAGCTCGAGTCCTTGTCTCTCTTCAGGAAAGGCGAAAAATCCTCACAACGGAACGCACATTTCCACACATCTTATTCTGTTCGGACTTCGTGTCTGCATATTGAGAGTGTGAGATCCTCCGGAGCCTGGGTGACCAGAGCTCTTCAATAAATCACACACCTCCAAATTAAACGAAGAGTGATATTCAAACAGACAGACCCAGCGTCAAGTCTGCAATGAGCAACATCCTTGCCGCAGGGGACTACGACATGCACAGAAGTAGCAATGTGGAACTTAAGCAAGAGGCGTCAGCCAACATGAAATCAAACGCCCAGGTTGGCCTGCATCCGTCACAGAATCAGCAGCTTCTGCAACAACAAGTGCAGCAGCCGCAGGGACAGGAGGAGAGGGGGCCGAAGACAGCGACGCCACCATGTCTATCAGAGGGAAGATATACCTCATTTCTGGCTCCGCTGAAATCACTGACCTCCCCCGTGGCGTCTTCGGTGTTCGAGGCGGACGCGAAGCAGCAGCAACTCTTGAAAGATTCCCTCACCGCAGACCTTAAACTGCTCTTGCACGAGTTTGAACGCTTCCAGCAAGCGACAGCATTAGTGTCGAGAGAGGGCTCGAAAGAGGTGGAGGCAATGGAGCGGGCGGCGAAAGTGGAATTCTTCCTAGGCTACATCGGAAAGGTGCTTCAGGAACTTGCCGGCGCCGACGCACCGAAGCTCCAGGAATTAGAGGTTCGGATCAAGACCAGCCTCCTTCCATTGAAGGGGCAAGTGGTGAACAAGCTTGCATCTTCCCTGCTCTCGTCCTCCGCCCTCGGTGGTCTGCAGCATGAGCCTTCCTCCTCCGCATCCATCCCGTCGCCTTCCTCTTCTCCTTCCTCCTCATGCAGCACCCACACCACTCCCCCCATCTCCCCCGTATCAGGGGAGAAGATGACAGTCCAGGATGATGGCCGGAGGGAGAGGACGCATCCGAAGGCCGCCGCGCTCATGCCCTCCGTGCGAGTCCAACGCCTCGACAGCTCCTCCAGTGGCGCCACCACCTGCTCGGAGAACTCCGAGGAGGGGCGCGGACAGCTTGACGATATGGAGTGCCTGAGCCTGCTCATGGAGGAAGACGGCCAGGGACTGGGGAGGCCACAGGACAGGACGGCGGGCGGGAGGGAGTGGGGCCTGGGCCCCGACGAGGACGTGACGGACGCGGCCAGCCTGGTGTCGGAGGAAAGCAGCAACGTCTTCGCTCCCTCGCCCGGGGAGGCGTCGGAGATGCTGGAGACGATCAGCAGGGGGCTGGGTCTGGGGCAAAAGAGGCTGGCCTTGTCGGAGGGCAGCACGGGCAGCCTGGGCTTGGCCTCAGCGTCCTTCACCTCGGTTGAGAGCATGCAGCAGCTCAAGAGGGCGCGCAGCACCGTGATTCCCAGCATCAGCAGCAATAGCATCAGCACCACCACCACCAGCAGCGTGAGCGTCGGCCATGGAAGCAGCGACGTTTCGGAACCCTCCATGTCCGTGGCGAGCGCGGAGAAGCCTCAGGTGCGACAGGTCGAGTATCAGTGCGGGGTCTGTGCGGAATCGTACAGCGCTGCCGCCTCCCTGAACCCCTGGTGGGCGCTGGAGAAGCAGGAGTGCCCACAATGCAAGAAGCTGCAGATTCCTCGGATCGACATTAACCTGCCGGCCAACACCATGGACTATCACCCCGCCCTGCTCGCGGAGGAGGGGGACGACGACGACGAGGAAGAGGGGCTGGGCCTGGGAGGGAGCGGATTGGTCCCTGGGGAAGAGTTTCGGGGGATGGGGAAGGGAGGGGAGGACTCGGCGGTCGGCGGCGGGATAGGCGTCCCGGAGGAGGAGGACGGGCAGGCCTTCTCCCCGGCGCAAGCCTCGCAGATATTGGAGTTGATGTCGCACGCCCGGACCTGTCCCGGCCACCACCACTCGGAGGCCCACCGCGCGGTGTGTACCTCCACCAAGTACCTGATGCTGCATGTGAGGGACTGCGACGGGAAGACCCTGGACGGGGAGGCCTGCGGCTTCTCCTGGTGCCGCCCTTGCAAGCACCTGCTGGGTCACCTGGTGCGTTGTTATGAGTCGGAGCAGTGCAGCATTTGTCGTCCCCAGAAGCGTGAGCCGTGCGAGGAAGCGGTCGCGTGCAAGAGGGAGACCAGCGGGGCGGTGAGGGAGGGTGTGTATCGGGCACTGACGAGCTTGTGCTAATGCTTTTCGGGCCTTGCGCGGTCTTGGTCAAGGAAGAAGGGGGGGGGGCATGCGGGCCGATGTACGCCCTTTTCTCTGTTTTAAGGCCCACAGGACGATTAGACGCGAAATTGCACGATCTATATGAGGGACGGACGCAGTTCCTCATGTATACTGAGCAAATGAATTCATGGGGAGGAGGGGGTGAGGAGGCGGTGCATGGAAGGCGTTAGACCCGGCATCAGCGCCATAGTCGGGTCTCGGATTGAACGCTTGAGGAGATGGTGGCGCGGAAGGACGTATTGGAGGGAAGGGATAGCAAGGAAGGAGGCGGAAGGCCGCTAGTGCATGTGTGCCTTTGAGAAGAAAGTGGCCGAGGCGGCGTACGAACGGGAGTCCTTGCCACGATTGCATATATGCATGGGAATCACTTCAAAACAACTCCAGCTACATGGCAACAGCCCAAACAGACGAGAGGGACGGAGATAGAGAGGAGACCATACTCCAACTGTTCAGGTGGCTTTCGCCAGCCCCACGACCGACGAAACCAACTCGTCGTAAATTTATGTCAGTATTGCCATGTCAGTGCGTGTAGGTTGCAGGCAGATTGTGTCATTAGCTTGGCTCTTCTGTCTGGCCATGTATTTTGTCGGGAAATGTAATGCATACGAATTGCCGTATGTAGTAGAGTAGGACGTGATGTTTGGAAGAGTAGGGGATAAAGTAGTCAAGAAACGCTAATTTTACATGGTGTTCAGATGCTGGAGCTGTATTGATGCGAGGAATGTCGATCGATTTCGGAAATGCTTATACAGGTTGGTGGGGAGGGTGGTAGGGAGCTAAATAGCGGAGAGACAAGTCAGCGATTGGTGTCTTAGTATTCGAGGACCGGCGGGGAAGATATATTTGAGTCCTCCATTCGAGAAATACTTGTGAGCGCGGGCGACCCTGCAAGAGGCGTGGGAATGTGTTGCAGGGATGGCGACGTGCATAAAGGGAGGAAGCGGAGGCTTCGACGCAATAAGGGAAACAAGGCGGCGTTGAATGACCGACTGATATGAGAACGGAAGACGAGAGATCAAGTGGAGGAGTATGACAAGCCAGGGCTAGGAGAGAGGGCAGAGGGACCGAGCGACGGGGTCGCTGCCCTCTCTGGGTCGCTTCGATTGCTCAGTTACTCCTCCGCAGTGTGACATGCGAGGGCCAGGATTGTACGAGGATGAGACGAGAGTGAATATTGAGTAGATTGCAGTGGCGGGGATGGTTTGTAGGGAAGGCAAGGGATGAACGCGAGGATAAACGGCATAAACAGTGACATATTTGGAAGAAAAAAAACTCAGCCTTCAAGCCCCAAGCACAATGTTGACATAGAAAGAGTCCCGCGCTCGCGACCGGGCTGGTCGGACCTCCGTTGGGAAACTCGGCGCACATTACTTTACATGGTGCTATCCCCTCACTCCTACCGGTAAGGACTGAATGTGCGTTGCGCCGCATTTGAGAGAGTGTACGCGTGGACACAAATTAGAGAAATCCAGGAACAGAGATGAGGGAGGCAGGATGGGCCACTTCCCTTCACGTCACAGCGCAGAGGAGGCATTCAGCACAAGGAAACACATCCAGAATACCAAACAGAGCAGCACGGACACCTTGTGTCTGCGCAATACAGCAACCAGCCGTGCGAGCCCCGAGAAAGCGGCCCGGTCGGCGACTCCCACTCCTGTCTCCCGCCCGCCTCGATTCCCCCTTCCTCGTGTTTCCCCCCGCCCGGGGACCCGCGACACTTCTCCCACCTCCGGCAAGCTCCTGAAAACGCGTCCTGGGAAATTTGAATGGTCCACACCACAACCCCGGCACAGAAATCCCCGGGACCGCCGCGCAAGGAACTTCCGGCGCCGCGCCGAGCACTCCATCCCTCCCACCTCTACCGCCGGTGTCGCCATGTGGCTTCGCAGCGCGCTCACCAAGGTTCGGACCGTCCACACAGGCTGCCAGGTTTCTTGATGGAAGGATGTGGCAGAGAGACAAATGTCGGCGCCTACCTCGAAGCGCCCGCTTGGGTTCAGCATTTGCAAGCGCGGTGCAGTTTGTGGGTAGTTGGCAGGCAGAATGACGCGTCCGTGGTAGATGCCCCCCTCATACACGCTGCCCGGAGGCCCAGCCACCGAGAAATGCCATTCATGCAGATTGCCTCGACAGGGTGCCAGCCGTATATGCTCCGTGTTGTTGCTGAGAGAGCAATTGCCTTCGCCGGAGTCCATAAGCACCAAACCCTCAGCCATGATACCCCTCCATTCCTTTATTAGACGCCTGTATGACAGGGCGAAAGACCGCGGGAGGCCAGGTGGACTCTTCTTCCCCCCTTTGTTCGGTATGTGAAGCGCATAGGATGGCCGATGAAAGAGGAGGAGGAGGAGGAGGAGAGAGAGGAGGGAGGGCGGACTAAGAAGTGCAGCACTCCCCCGCCACCACATCTTTGTGAGGCCGATAGTCCGCCGGGAACCTGTACAGTACTATTTTGGACACCGCATGCCTGTCTGATGTGGTTTTTGACGTGAAGTGAGAAACTTAGCAACTATTCAAAAAAAGGGAGGTGTTCAAGTAGCCAAGTGAAGAGGAAGGGAGGGGCCTCATTGCTCGACGCTCGCCCTGGTGGAAGGAATTCCTCGTTTCAAATCGGCCGAGGTGTCCCTCTTCGACGGACATGAGAGTTCTTGGATTACACATTCGTGGATTACTTACATGATGCATGCTTTCGTCCGTCTCTTGAACTTTCCTCCATAGGCTGCCGACCGATCGAGGCCTTCGCTAGCCTCCCCTCCCTAAGGAGGAAGTACGCCGTGGCCGCAAGTCCCCACGTGCGCAAAAGATGCGTGAAGTCCAGGCAGTGCTCTTCGACATGGACGGGATCCTGGCGGACGTAGCGCAGTCCTACCGGGCAGCTATTGTGGAAACAGCCGCCTTCTACCAGGTGACGGTGACACAGGATGATATCGCGAGGCAAAAGGCCAAAGGGGATGCCAACAACGACTGGGTCCTGACGCAACGCCTGCTGGCCAGTCACCAGGTAGACGTGAGCCTCGAAGAGGTGACGGCCAAGTTCGAGGAATTGTACCAGGGCACAAGCACGAGTGAGGGTCTGTGGACGAAGGAGAGACTGATCGTGCCCACGGGCCTTTTGGCCGAGATCGCACGTCGATGCCCCCTGGGCATGGCGGTGGTGACCGGGCGGCCGCGCAAGGACTGCGAGAAATTCTTGAAGACGCACGGCCTGGTGCATTTCTTTCGTGCCTGCGTCTGCATGGAGGACGGGCCTCCCAAGCCGGACCCCTTCCCCGTGCGACAGGCCTGCGCCGTGCTGGGGGTGGACCCGGGCGACACCCTCATGGTGGGAGATACCGTCGACGACGTCCGAGCCGCCCTGGCGGCGGGCTCCGTGCCCATTGCCGTGCTCACCCCGGAAGAGGAGGCCCGGCTCACGTTGATCAGGACCGGGGGCGACACGAACGGGGGCCACGGGATAGGCTCGCATTTGGTCGCGGCGGGCGCCAAGACGGTGCTACGGCCGGGACTGGCCGAGCTCCTCAACTGGGTCCCCACCATGAGCTCCGGGGCCGATAGCATGGTGGTCGGGGCAGGGAAAAGGCGAAAGGCCTCTGGCGGCTGCGGCGTACCGGGGCCCACGCGGGCAGCCACCGTGTCCCGCAAGACGAAAGAGACGGCGATTTCCGCCTCCATCGACCTGGACGGGGACGGGAACAACGTGGAGGTACACTCGGGCATTGGCTTCCTCGACCACATGCTGACGGCCTTGGGAAAGCATGCCCGTTTCCACCTCCGCCTGAGCTGTCAGGGGGACCTGGAGGTGGACGACCACCACACGGCTGAGGACTGCGCGTTGGCGCTCGGGGAGGCCTTCGACCAGGCACTGGGCGTACGGAAAGGGATCGCGCGTTTCGGCTCGGCCCTTTGCCCATTGGACGAGGCGCTGGCGCGGAGCGTGGTGGACATCTCGAGCCGGCCCCATGCGGAGGTGCACTTGAAGCTTCAGCGGGAGAAGGTGGGGCAGCTCTCCTGCGAGATGATTACACACGTGCTCCAGTCCTTCGCCACAGCCGCCCGCCTCACCCTGCACGTAGACGTGCTCCGTGGCGCCAACGACCATCACAAGGCAGAGAGCGCCTTCAAAGCGACCGCCCTCGCCCTGCGCCAGGCCGTGGCTCGGGACGACTCAGCCTTTGTGCCCAGCACCAAGGGGGTTTTGTAGGGAGCGGGCGGGGGGGATGTGAAGGAGGAAGGGCGGCTGCGGGGTAGCTTGGGTCGGGTTCTTGCACAACAGTCATCACAGAGTTTTGTGTGGTGAACAAAGTCATTAAGCATTCTGAGATCGCTTGGGCGGAGGCCGCTGCAGGGGCTTGATCTCCTACTTGTCTTTTTTATTTCTTTCGGAGATATTCTCCTTCGTGCTATTTTTCGTACTGTAAGCCTCCTCTCGTATGAGACTCTTTGTGTACTTTTCTCCCTCCCTCCCTTGCTCCCTCTCTCCCTCCCTCGCTCCCTCCCACGAGCCCCTCATCTCACTCCGCCTGTCACGAGTCTGGCAAACATCCTTCAGCCCCCTCACTGCCATCAAATGGTGCAAGGATGCATCCACGTGACCTCAATGACGCTAGTTGAGATCACGCGAGGCCATAAGCCGCCAATCGAGGCGCAGACAGCTTCACGGTGGCCTCCTCCTTCCCCCCCGCTCCCCCCTCCCCCGTGGCTCCCAGGGCCGCCCTATCCCGCTTTCCCTTGCGCTTTCGCTTCTTTTTCTTCTCGCCTTTCTCTTCTTGACCCGGTCTTCCCGCCCCTGACATGCCCTGCGCCGTCTTAGCCCCTGGCCCCTTCCCAACACCATCCCCTTCCTTCCGCCCCCCCCCCCCCCCCCTCCCCCCCCCCCTCCCCCATCCCCCCCCCCCCCCCCCCCCCCCCCCCCCCCTCCCCCCTCC
>Ga0102934_1002687_pt1 | contig 12221 bp, 8 predicted proteins | sample SalPonR2_A_D1_MG_FD_78175 | JGI IMG/M metagenome (GOLD analysis project Ga0102934, IMG submission 78175) | Salt pond soil microbial communities from South San Francisco under conditions of wetland restoration - Salt Pond MetaG R2_A_D1_MG | ecosystem: Environmental > Aquatic > Marine > Intertidal...
CTGTACCGGCGGCTGGACGAATCCTTCCGACAGAGGTGTGTGGAGTACTAAGTGGGCTGCCTTGTAAGCGCCATGGTCTGATGGCACGTGAATATGCTCGACCTTATCTCCCGGCATGCCTGAATGCCTCTTTTTTGTCGCGTGCGGCATCCACGCGGGGCCTTTCCAGCATCGATAGCACGTGCATTTGTTACTCTTCCCGCTCATTCTTCTCCCCTCTATCCTCTAGCTACTGTAATCTGTGGAAAGCCTTCGTGACGCGCGACGCAGGCCTGGGGCGCGCCGCCACTCGCGCCATGGGACTGGACGAAGACTTCTTTGAGCTCCTTTCCATCATTAGCGTGAATCGCACCCCGACCTCCCGAAATGGGCTGGGTGAACAGATGTCCGAGTCGGAGCGGAAGCGCATTCGAGAGAAATACCGGGATCGGAGCAAGTACGGTGCGGAACAGCTGAAAAAGCTGATCGAATCTCTGCCCCGAGATGTCTTGTTTGTGCTGCGCTCCAATTCGCTGGTTCGGTCCTTGAACACAGAACTGGGCGCGAATGTGGTGACGCGCTTCCGCATCTTCGGCTCTTCGGCTATGACGGGCTTGAGCATGCCGGCCCCCCGCGTCCTTCCCTCCCAGGCCTACTTCTTGGACGAGATTCGAGACTACTCCCAGGTCCTTCCGGGAGGAGGGCGGGTTTTGCAGAAGCGGAAGAAGAGCGAGATGCTGAACCGGCCTGAGGCCCCCTTGAACAGTGCCACGGCCTCGGAGGCAGTCCTCTTCTCCTCTTACACCCGCCCCTCCCTGTGGAAAGAAGCTCAGCGGCAGGTGATGTTGACGGATTTGCGGTTGCGGCTGTGGCTCGTGGATGCGGCTTTTGAATGGATAACCTGGCTGCGGCGACGGATCCCCTCGAACGCGGAGGCACTGCCCGTGACGGTGGGGGGGGAGAAAATGGTTGAGAGGCAATTGCATGTGGATCTGGAAGAGGAGGGAGACAAGGAAAGTACAGGAGGGGACGCAAAATAACGGCCTCGTGTGTAAATAAATAATGGGGGCTTAGGTGCAATGGGCCAGACGTCAAAGTACGCAGACAATTAGCCCGAGTGTGTGTCCAGGGATAACGTGCCTCAAGGCAATCGCAGGAAAATTTTCTTTCGTGAGTGGCACTGGACAGTGCGCAGTTTTCTTTGCGCGCTAGAAATCCATTTTTTAGACATGGTCTACTCCACCGTATCGTACAGCCGGCCAATCGACTGGGCTTTCCCGCCGGTCGCTGAACTCCCCTCCTGAGCATCGCTTGACAAAAGCACCCTACCCATCCCAGCAAGCCCACCACTCGAGCACTCCCGACCCGCTCGCACTTCTGTTCGCCGATGGCGTCTCCTTACTCGTGGACGCAGCCTCATATCTTGCCCCTCCAGTTCGCCCACCAGAGGCGAAGCTGAAACTCGAGATGGCTGCGTGGTAGGAGGTCCTGGTCCAGCGCGTTGAACCCGTTCTTCTGTAAAGCCTTGAGATACATGGTGGTACGGACGGCAGGTAGGAGTGCAGTGATTGTATTACGGGGCAAGGGGCCGCTGGAGGACGGGGGCGGGGAGGCGAGCATCTCCCGCGCGTGCTCCATGTGAAGGTGAGCCTGCGTGGCGACCTCGAAGAACATATCCGAGAGCGCTTGCGCCGCTTCGGGGGACTCAGGTCCCCGCAGGATGTCGTTCACATTTACTTTGAACTCTCGCTGGATCTCGAGGGGGACGTACAGGCTTTGGTGGGAGGCGTGGAACTTAGTGGCCCGGAGGACGGTGGCGATCCCAGTGGCCCGGCCCACGTGGCTGGCAGCGTGGTCCGCGGTGGGGTGGCGGACGTGCAAAGCCTCCAGTGTCAGGTAGAGTAGAGAGGACGCCGTGTTCTCGGCGTAGTCCTCCAGCTCCTCCATGCGCGTCGGCTGGATGTTCCCGAGGTCCCCCTCGCGGGCCTCCAATAGCCGGTCCAGCCATCGCCGCGTCAGATTGTGGGCTTGTACTGCTTCGCACAGGGCGCGTGCTACGGGATGCGCGGGGGACTTTCCTTGGTAAATCCCGCTTATAACTTCTCTCCACCATTGCATGCGCATCTGTCCGGGAAGAGCGTTGCCCCTGGCCACGTCTTTGATTAGGGCCGTTTCGACATTGAATGCCCGCAGTGCAAAGTAGGCCCGCCGCGAGGATCTCGGGACAAGCAATCCGCATAGATAGGCGTCGAAATCATGCTGCTTGACCAGTTCCACGCAGTACTGGCCGTGATTGGCGGGGTCTGGCCCGCTTGACTTGGTCGAGAAGGCAGCAAGACGGGGTCGCGCAGGGCTGGTTATCATTAGTGATTTTAGCAAGGCGAGTGGAGGATGGCGACGTACTGTGCGATTGAAACATGCTGTTCGCAAGAATGGAAGCATCAAAACTGTCCCTAACCGGAGGAAATAAAGTGTGAAGCGAAAAATAAGTAGGCTGTTTCACGGAGGAGCATGATAAAGCAGGAACAAGTGATGTTGTATCATATGCTATCAACCCAAAAACGCGGATACCATGAAAAATGAATTTCCGTATCTATTCACTTCAAGTGTTTGCAGTGCGGACCAGTGGATGAATTGTCTCACGTGTAAAAGCCCAGCAGCGCCTGGATACAGGAGGTCATTCTCTTCTGGAGCGGGGCAAAAATATGCCTTAGACACCGGTCCTAAAAAAAAATGGTCTCATTCTCACGCATCCACAAGGGCCGCAACCTGCTCACCGTCTACGTAGCGTCGAGTTTATCCTACTCACACGCTACATGAAGGCGGGCAAAGCCTTTGGGGCGTACGAAAGATGAACCACGCACGCGAGGCATCTCTCCCGTGCTACCGCCAGCGCCCGTAACGCAACTCTCACTTCCAGACGGCGACATATAAGCGAGCCGTCGCCAGATCCCCTCCTATCTCCGTTTTGACAAGGGGATCCACATCCCTGGTGTCTTTGGGACTGGGGTGCAGCAAGGCGGTCTGTTATTGGTCGACTGGAAGGAAAAGAAAGAAGTGCCTTCACTGGTTGCTCCCAGAGGCGCGGGTTTTTTTTTGCACGGGCTGAGAGACCGAAGTCGTCTCATTGCTCTCAGGCTTCCCATTCGTCCCCTCGACTCCCGTGATCGACGCCCTTCGTGGAGCTGCGGCATCACAGGCAGTCATGTCGCACGCTTTCTGACCCGGAGGAAGAGGACGTTATATTCGATTGGTACCTCCCCGTTCCCGCGCAGCACCCTATGCACTCCCTCACAGCTTTTTCTATTCACCGTCTCACAGCTCAAAACGACCAATCGAGTGGAGTTGTGTCGTCAGACTTTTTTGATCGTTATAATCGGGACCCTTGGGTGGCGGCTTTCCGTGGTACAGTCCTAGCTCGGGAAAACCCAGGTTTTCCGCTCATCGCTTCTTGGCAGGGCAAAAGTCATGTCGGGTAAACGCACGAGAAGACCGGTTCAAAAACTAGGGGATTTCGAGGAAGTAGACAGCGTGTCCTCTCTGGCCGGTGTTGCTCCTGATGCAGGCTCTGTGGTCTCCCACGCTACCGGCAGCCGGGCCCACCAGCGACAACAGCATCAACGGGCCGGTCGCGCAAACAAGAAGCGCGACGACAGGAGTGCCTTGGTGGAGGTGTGGATGTGCAAGAACGAGTCCGGGAACAAACCCTCTACGGCCATCAAGGAGGAATACGCTCAACAGCTCCGCATTCGCAAGGACGGGTTTTGGGACACGATGAAAGCCTACGCGCTCAAATCGAAGCTGGCATGCCTGCCTGACTTTGAGCAGATATGGCACCACATGAAAGACGACAAATCCGACCTCCTCCAGGACCTTCGACTGCAAGGCGTTGACTTCTGGTGGGAGCAAGAGGAGGACGAGCAGGGGGTGGTTTTTTATAAGCCCAACACGCAGAACCTGAAGAACTTCAAGCCAGCCTCGGGCTTGCTCCACCACTTCTATCAGGTCTACATCCACGACTCTAGGAACTACGAAACTGTCCGGCACAATCCCAGGGCAACAGGCTCCCGTTTCCGCACGGATCCCGAGGAGCTGGACGACCTGGTTGCCAAGCTGAGCCCTTTCCGCGTCCTCCCTGAGCCCAAGGCCCTGCTCGTGCTGCCCAACTCGACCGCTCCCCTCCACCAAAGCCTGCGGGGCACGTATGCCCTGGGCAAGAAGGTGAACAACCACAACGTGTTCTTCAGGCCTGCCCGTCAGGTGGCGAAAGGAAAAGGGACCGACTTTCGGAGCGTGATTTTGAACGGGGCGACAGTGGACGTGCCGGCGGGCAAGGAAGAGAACTACGCGCTTGTCGTGAACGCGCTGTCCGTGCTGTGCAAGGAGGAGCGAAAGGACGAGGGCGAGTCGGAGGTTTTCCAGGACGTTCCCTTCCGCATGCGGGTGCCCCCGGAGGGGGCGGAGGAGGGTCCGGGGCGCGAGGCGGGGGTGCTGACGACGACGATCGAGGACCTGGGGGAGAACATGTTCGACCTGACCACCGACGTGGGCGTCATGGTCTATCCGGTGCGAGGCCTCCTGCCCATCCCCGAGATCATGCGCTTCATCGATTTCGGGGCGGTCTGGCAGGGTTGTTTCTCCCCCTTCCCGCGGACGGCCGCCTCGTTTCAGGAGTTTGTGGCGCAGTTCAGCGCCTTCCCCGAGACGTGCCTGAGCTTCTTTTTCTACGGCGGGGACAGTGCGGGGGGACGCACCAGGGGCGAGGAGGCTGTCGGTGGTAGACGCAAGGACGTGCTGGCGGAAGACTATATCCGTTTCATGACCTGGTTCGCGAACTTCGACGACGGTCTCGGCCAGGCCTGCTGCAATGCCTGGGCGCTGTACAAGGCCTTGGAGGGCGTTCCCTTCTACCTCTCGAGCCAGAGCGAGGACCTGCGGGCCGTCCGTCAAGCGGGGATGTATGCAGTGCGGTTGTCGGACACGAAACCTCAGTGCCTGACTGTGGAAGTCTGGCAGCAGGCGGAGATGGAGGCAGTGGAGGAGGAGGACGGCGTGGGCGCAGCGACGTCGGCGGCGGTGGAAGGGACTGTTCTTTGCTTCAGAGTCCGGGTGACGTACAACCACCCTGCGGGCGGGGCAGCAAAAAAGGCAACCGCCTTGAGCACTGCGGACGGGGTGGTATTGCCTCAAGTGCAATTTTCCTTGGAGGACGCAGTGGGAAAGGTGTCAGTGACGAGCAGGAATCGGCTTGCTGGCCCCGTGCTGAAGAAGATCGAGCAACAGACACGCTTGCCGGCTGGCATGTCACTGACGCCGCTCTTGTTCTCCGAGGACGCGCGGGAGCTTCACGGGCCAAGAAGCGGAGGGGAGGACGCAACGGGGCTGGGGCGAGGAATGAGTGGGAGCTCGACGAGCTCGACAGGGGCCGGTGGACGAGGTCGGCGGAACAACATGGGCCCTCCGGCGGCCCCAATTCCAACAGATGAATCGCGGACAGGGTCAAGGAATAGGGGCAAAGCGGGCACTGCGGCAGCCGGCGGGGCAGAGTTGCGGTCCCAGACACACAAGCGAAAGAGAGGAGGTGGTGAAGACAGGTCCTTGCCCCCTCCGCTCTCGAAAATGGGTACGGCGGGGGCGTCGGCTTTCAATGACGAGACTTTTGATATCAACGGTGCCAAGCAGTTGGCCGCCGCGCAAATTAAGCGAGAGGTGAGCAACGTCTTACCTTCGGCGGAGGGAGAGGGGTCGAGGAGTATCGATATGCCACCCGCCATCTCCGCGGGTTTGACGGGAAGCAGCAGTGGCAGCAACGGCGCGCCTCTAAACATGTGGGGCCAGCACATCCCCATGCCTACTGTGGGCCGCGACCACTCGTTGGCGCCGCCGCCCATGATGTCGGGCAACTCGCTCACAGGTGGGGGTTCTGCCGGTGGAGGGGCGAGTGGAGGCCTGAGACAAGAATCGATAGGGAAGGGTGACTCGTGGGGGTCGGTACTCAAAAATATTGACGACCTCTCTCCCCCTGGAGTCAATCGGGAGCATTCTCTGGCTTTGGGCCTCCCCGGCTTCTCACGGGACATGTCGATGGGTTCCCTGAGCGATTTCCCTCGTCTCTCTCGGGGCCCGTCGCAGTACGACGAGAGCCTCGGGGGAGCGGGGGAGGAGGGGGGAGGGAAAAGCGGAAACTGATGGCGTTGAAAGAAATGGGTCGGGAAGTACAGATTGAAAATTGAGTGCGTGATACGATTGGCAGATCTCACGATCGGCTATCGTGAGACCGAGCTGAGGGCATCGATGTCGAAAAGATTGGAGCAAGACCATTGAAGTATATCTTGAATGAGACAGCGTTGGGTATTTCTGTGTAGATCTTCGCTCTTGCGAAAAAACTGTACTGTCGAATGACTATCTTTCGGTCTTGTCAGAAGAGTATCCCCGCATTGTCTCGCGTGGATTTCAGCACGGGAGCAAGCGGAGCGAGGCAACAAGCTTCCCACCATTGTTCTTGGGGCCTGCACTGAAGACAGCCCGAAAATGTATGTATATATCAAGCCAAAAACGATCAAATCAACGACAAGAATGAGTAAAACAGGGAGTAACCAACATTACATTTTGAGAAGCAACTTATTTGTATCGACCTCGCTTCCTCCTACCTCGTTCAACTGATTTTCCGGACGAAGTGTGGAGATCCACAGTGTACTTGTATGGAGGGGGGGCTAATAGCCTCCTCGAAGCCACGCATGCATCGACCCATCCACCTGACACCACGCGCTTTTCCACTTGAGGAACCGTCAGCCGACGCAGCTGCTGTAATCTCGTGGCTAGCAATGCGAACCGATTCGTGTCCCCCCTGTCCACTACCACATGCGTCACGCCCGCATGGAGGCTATCGCTCACTTCACCGCCATGGAGGCGGATGATTGCATCGTAGTGATCTAGTTTGGTTACAGGCAAGGAACGTTTGCAACTTCCGTGCACTTCCAGGACCTCCTTGACTGGGTCAGAATCGATAGCTATCGGTCCCACGTCCTCGAAACGGTCAAGATAGACCGTGCATCCGCCAAACACATCCAAGGGATGATTCTGGAAGATGCTGCGCACATCACATTCTCTGTCACTACGCACACGCTGAAGAAGCTGAGAGGATTTCAAGCCCCGGGGACCTGCTCTGGTGTGTTGAAGCTTTATATGGCGGAAGCAGCGAGACAGTGCTTTCACGGAAGTGGTTTCTCCATAAGGGTCCCCAAACGCATCGACGACATCACTGAAATTATCGCGGGTTGCCTGGGTCATGTAAATGTACTCATCAAAGTGAGGGGGGCTGCAACGTGACTGGCGAATGCACCGCAGCAAAAAAGGCAATCCCACAATATCGAAATTGCCACTCTTGATCAGCAGTTTTACCCGCAAACTCTTGCTGTCGGGTGCAAGGATAAAATCTATTTTGCCCTGGCGTGGTGAGCATGTAAGGGTTCCACCGTTGGCTACAACCATTTCTTCTACCTCATTTTTCGAGAGGCAGCGATTATCGTCCGCACTGCTCCTGGATACTGCAGCAAAGTCTTCAGCACGCTCATCTTGGCTGCCAAATTGATCAGCACAATCAGCACTGCCTGTCGAACCCTCATCTGAGGTAGGCGGTGAAAGTGTGAAATTTCCTATGATACAAAACTCTATCCCCTGTAACATGTTCCTTTCCACCGGTATTGTGTCCGATAAAATGGTTTTGTAACTGCCGACGACGCGAACGGGTGGTGCTTTTTGCCTGTTGCGTGCATCTGTGCTTGCAGAATGACGGAACGACATTGATGGAGTCGACGGTGGGGATGGTGGTAGCGGTGCAGTTGGATATGTAACATACATGGATGAATGTGGACGCACGTTACGCGTCTCTGCCGTGGGTTTGCGCGTTGGAGATTCAAAGATTTCTTTCAGCTCGGTCTGTGTTAAACATTCTGACCATGTTTTATCGTGGCGCACTGCCTCGATGCGTGGAAATCTGAGAGTCAGACCGGAGGAGAAATCGCTGCTTTCGTTTATCTCGGCGCACTTGAGCTCAAGAATCACCGATTCACTGGGCTCAATGACAAAATCAGGTATATTCCGCCGGGATGGTCTCCATGGTTTAAAGTAAGACGGTAAGCGGAGACCTCCTCGCCAAGGCTTGAATGGGAGAAACTTTTCCAGGTCATCCCATTCGGCATGAGTCAAACCGCCGCCTACACGTACGAGGGTAGTGAATTGCTTCGGGAGTATTCCGGTCCCTTTGTCCTTTGTAGCGAGAGAGGATGACGCTGGGGGTGGGACTTCGTTCGCAGAAGTACTACTCCTCGCCCACGGGTTCAATAATACGTCCTCGTGGCAGTCACGTTCAGCCATCCCCTTTGATTCTCGGCTTCCATCCATGGTGTCTTCGCTGGAGGTTTTCTGGCTTCCTGTTGTCTGTGGCTCTGCCACGCCAACAAGCAAAGACGCAATGCGACCGCTGCGACGCTTGCCTTCAGAATAATACGCACCAAGGACAATCACGTCCAGATTAGTTGTTTGATCACTGAATTCGGGTTTCATCTTTATCCAAAGCTGGAGCGCCCGGGCCTTCTCTCCCAAAATATACGAGCCGGTCAAGTCTTTAACCATAAGACCCTCCTCCATATCTTTCAACGCGCTATCAAAAGCATCCATCAGGCGTTCCACGCGATCCTCAGCGTCTGTACTCTCAATCCGCCTATGCCTCACCAGCTCCAATTTTTTTGGCTCGGGCCTCACGACGGCTTCGAGCAAATCCCTACGCTTGCTTAGTGGTAGGAAGTTAAGCGGACCTGGTGTAACATTTTTTTTCGTGAAATCTTTGTTTGTTCCCGAAATATCCGAACTATTGAGCTGGAGCATTTGTGACGCGCGTGGATCATCCAGGTAGACAATGTCAAAAACAATGTAGACAAGTGTACGCCTCCGGCTGTGATCGTCATCTGCGATTATGCTGCGATTTTCCTTGAAGGGTAAGAACGTCTCCTGCTCATAATCCCAGCCTACAACCTCCCCGTCTAGGATACATTGCTCGACCTCAACACATCGGATTACGTGAGGTGTCAGCATCGGCCCGTATTTGTCCGTGTAGTCCGTAGCACTGCGGGAAAACCACTCTACCTGGGCTCCGTCCTTGTGACACAGCATACGCTCGCCATCAATTTTCATTTCCACGGCGAAGGGGTGCCCATGCATGGCGGGTTCTACCTTGTAAAGCTGATGGTGGAGCATGGTGGCAAGCATGGGGGCAAAAGGTCGGTGCAGCTGGACGCTTAGGGCATCTCGATCGATCTGCCGGCTGCTGTCAGTCAAGGCACTGCATACGTACCGCAAATCGCATGTGGCGTTCCATAAACTCATGGCCTGGGCATGGTAAAAGCCCAAAATCTGCTCCTCACGTAAACCAATTTTCATATCTTGCAAGATGATCCTAACCAGCCATTTCTGCTCTTTCGCCGATAGCCACAGCAAAATGCGATTAAGAACCGTTTGTCGGCTTCGATGTTCAGTAGCTCTGTGAAGTCCGTGGAGGTAAGCACATCATTGACCATGAGCGGGCAGAATCCCATCAACACGAAGGAGGGACGCGGTGTGACGCCTGGCGACATTTTTCCCGCATGCTTCTCCCGACAAACTTACCGAGTGAGTTGATCAAGGACTTCACTTATTTCTCCAAGCGTAGCACGGGACGCCTGTTGCGTCACTCGGGTCGCGAGAATATCTTCAAGCACTTCCGGCCAGTCGAAGGTACAGGGACGCTTTGGGGTCGAGTCCAGTTCCCGAGGAGGACGCGGCTGGCGGTAACGGAGCAGCTTCTGCGCATCTCTCGAGTGCCTTGGGTCCAGCCCCAGGATTTCCACGTACAGCTTGGCTAATCCTGCGTGCTTAATGCTGTAATTTTTCCTGGTTGTATCGATGTGAGGCAGCAACAGGCGAAAAAGAGGGTAAGGCGAACAGCCTTTGAGCGCCTGCACGAGGGGGCGAGGAAATAATATCTCGAGACGTCTGTGACGTTTCCCCACTTCGTGAGTGACACGCTCCAGACGATGACATAAGTCCGCGAACAAAAGTTGTGATGCCTTGCGTTCCTTTGTTTGGAATCGAAGCTCTTCCTCTTGCTCTACCGGGTTCCTGGTGGCCTTGACCAGGGGCTCTGAAACATCCTTTGGGTCAAAGTCTTTAACTTGTTTCATGGCTGTGGACTTGGACTTGACGAGTCACTCTCTGTGTGACAGCGGGCCTGTAAAATGACTGAGATTAACCACTGTACGTACGACCGAGTAGACGCCAACCTCACAAATGTTTGATGTAATATTCCCAGAAGTCCTGCGTTCGTTAGGTGAATAATATTTTACTTCGTGTTCGCCGTATTGTTGCAAAGAAACATAAAACGAAGTGTACCTACGCGACCGTCCTCTAGAGTTTTTATGACGTCTATGTTTTACCCATTTGTGATATCAAAAACCTTAGTCCTCTCCCCTCTCTTCTTTCAACCTTTTCCCCTCATGCATAAACAACCACACCCACATACCTATGCAAGCTCATACACCATGACCCGCGTACATCCGCGGACCGTGTGTACCTCAGAGACGTTAGTGCGGACGAACGACGTTGTATGAGGACGAACGTGGTGGCGGCAATCGGCTTGCGATATAGCGGGATATTGGAATGGAACGTACATTGTTGGTTCGTACACCGCCCCCACCTAGACGGTCTGGGCGCCTTTTCAGGGGCGGAAGAAGTAATAAAAGCTGACGGCTTTAAAGGAAACACTGTTTGTACTAATCTGTGCAAGCTGCATGAAAGTTTTAATTGTTACACTGTTCACCGTACACATTGTGACGCTTTTTGGTATCCCCTCCCCAGACAATCGGAGGTCAACCTCCCTACTTCCGTGCTCAGCCTCCCTTCTCCATCGTGCTACATAACGTACTTTCGTGTCTCTCATTTGTCTCCTCCGAATCCTTTATCTTCCATCGAACGGGCCTGCAAAAAAAGGCATTTTTAACGCTTGTGTGGCCGTCAAGCGCTTCCGCGGATCGATCTCAAGCAAACCTTGCACTACCTCAACGATTCCGGAATCTTTGTCCTCCTGGAAGACCTCCGATAACCGTGGCATCCGCCGAACATGTCGCTGACTCTCCGCATCCAAATCCTCCCTCCACCGGCTCCGGCCTTTCCCTTGCGGGCTCATGTCGAAGAATTTCGGCGCCACCTCCCTGGACTCTTCCAGCATGTGCCGGGGAAACGGACCCAGGCATCGCTCCATCAAAGCCAGGTGCTCCGTGTTGTTGTGCGTGGCAAAAAGGACGTCGCCCTTGTACAGCTCGGCGATGATGCACCCCACTGACCACAAATCCGACGGGTAGCTCCAGCCTATCTCCAAAATCACCTCCGGCGCCCGGTACTGGCGCGTGTTGATGATGGTGCTCTTGCGCGCGTCATCATCGAATGTCGCCCCCCCGAAATCGATCACTTTGACCTTGGTGGAGGCCGGAACGAGGAAGGAGCGAGCCCCCTTCTCCTGCGTGGCCTCGCCGGTCCCGCAGAGCAAGACGTTCTCCGGCTTCAGGTCCGTGTGGACCAAGCGCAGGCCCTCCAGGAACTCCAGGGCCTCAAGCAGCTGCCGGGCGAAGTCCCGGACGTGGGGGAAGAGCGGGTAGGGCTGGTAGTCGTGGGCCTTCATGAAGTCGTAGAGGGAGGTGCCCAAGCGTTCGAAGACCAGGCAGCAGTGTTCCTGAGGGAGAGGGGGAGGGCGGGGGGGAGGAACTGGTGAGAGGGAAGGACCCGCGCCCGACAGCCTCCGCCCTTCCCGGCCCATCACCTGGAAGACAAAGTCCCGAAAGAGCTGGACGCAGTGGGAGAGCCCCCGCCCCCCCGCCTCGTTCACGGCGCCCAGGATGTCCGCCTCGATCTGTGCCGACTCCGTGTAGCGGGGGATGCTCCGGACCACCTTCACCGCCACCTCCCGGGCCCGCTTCCGGTCCAGGCACTGCAACACCCGCCCGAAGGTGCCCATGCCCACGTCGCCCAGCACCTCGTACCTACCACGGATCATGTCCCCCTCCCGGCCCTCGTAGTGCCCCACCCTGTCGTCCCGCGAGCCGTCGCTCTCCCGCCCCTCCGACCCCGCCCTCGCCCCCTCGCTGCTCCCACTCCATCGCCGACCGTCCTCCCTCCCCGAGCTCCGTCCCTGCTGCTGCCTCCATCCTCCCCCC
>Ga0102934_1002688_pt1 | contig 12220 bp, 11 predicted proteins | sample SalPonR2_A_D1_MG_FD_78175 | JGI IMG/M metagenome (GOLD analysis project Ga0102934, IMG submission 78175) | Salt pond soil microbial communities from South San Francisco under conditions of wetland restoration - Salt Pond MetaG R2_A_D1_MG | ecosystem: Environmental > Aquatic > Marine > Intertidal...
CCATCATGGCCGCGCCCACCGCCTGGGAGGTGGCTTCCTGGGCCTTCCATCCATCCAGGGGTTTGGGCAGCATGGACTCCAGTTTTTCCCCCTTTTTCTGCTGAATCAACTGGGAAGCATAATCGATAGCGCCCATTACTTATATATTCGCTTTTTGACTTTTGGGAAAGTAAAATTGACGCAACGATTGCCTTTATCATTTTAGGCGTTACGTTTAGTTCAGTTAACCATTTACCCCAATAGGTCTGGCCATATGGCGCATATATGGAAAATACCCGTTATTATTACCCTGGTTGCGATTTTTTCACTCAAAACGGTTGTCTTTGCCGCCTCCGAAAAAACAGTGGAAGATGTCATTGATATCCATTTAGGCGACCAGGAGGTGATTGCGGTCAAACAGGGAGAGACGATTTCAAAGATCGATCTCCAGTTAAAAGAACGCCTCCTGTGGAAGGGCAGCGACGGATATGTGGGCACGGTGATCACCAATGAACGCCTGCTGGCGGTTTCCAAATCCTCTTCCGGCTGGATCGAACTGCCCTTCCGGCTGTCAGAGACCTACGAGGAGACCCCGCCCAATGTAATTTTATCCGACAGGCTAATGCTGCTGGCGACTGATAAACGGATAATCGGATTTGACAGCGATTCCAACCGTTGGGCCACCGTCGACCTGCCCCTGCATGAGGAGCTGGTTGAGACCGCCATCGATACGCATGTCGGGGTAGGCGTCACCACAAAGCGTGCGTACGGGCTCGCCAAAGGTGTAAGCACCTTTGTTGAAGAGCGTTTCAAGAAAAACGAACAAATCCTGTCCGTTGAAACAAGTGCTTACAACGCCACCATCCGGACCAGCCGCCGGCTGCTGATATTTAAATCAGCCGGGGCCTATTGGCGGGAAATTGATGTGGATTGAGCATTGACCCAGCCAATATCCGTATTGACTATTCCGCTGACACCGGATAAAAATTTTAATGATACGCTTTGTTACCCTGCAACTGACCCGTTCGTACTTAAAAAATGATTATGACAAAAAAAGGAGATGAGCCATGGTTAGATTCGTGACAATGACCTTTCCAGCCGCCAGCGTCAAAGACACAATGGACACCTTTTTAAGCCTGCCCCAGGCGCCGGATTTTATCGCGCATCGGGGCCCCTGGGTTTCTGGAATGGCCGAAGAAAGGGTAAAGACCATTTCGATCTTTGAATTTGATAAATCCAAAGAAAAAGAGGCCTCGGACTATATCAAGGGACGGTATGATTCCTTTCTCGGCGTGCCGGATATTAATATCCAGATCGATGAGTGGGTCGAGGTGGACGAAGCCATCAAGACATTGGAAACATAACTGCTTGCGCGCAGCCGAACTTTTCCCCGGACCGCCGGCCATGCGTGCGGTCCGGGAAATCCCCCGGCTTATCCGGTCATAAAAAGCCCCAGCCCCAACAGACAAAGCATCCCCCCGGCAAACCCGCCCATCAGCCACCAGTCGGTTTTTTCAAGCTTTCTGGCAGATGGATAAAATATCAAGAGGTAGCCGATATAGACCAGTGCAATTATGGGGAGAACCGGTATAAAAACGTTCAATAGGTTGGCGACCGCCATGGCCAGCAACAGTCCGAGCCCGGCCACTGGAAAATAAAACGCCATCCGTCTTTTATGGGCCATGACGGAAAGCCCTTTACCGGCCAGGTTGTCATTCATCCCGAATTTAAATGCCGAAGCAGACAGAAAAACAATGATAATCCAATCTGAAACGCCGAATACCGGCTGCAGCAAGTCAGCACCGGGCACTGGAAACTTGAAAAGCAAAAAATCCCCGGGCGGGGCAGGCCCCTGCATACCTCCCTCATAATAAGCCGTAACCGATTTAACAATCGCACGGGTGGGACCGCTTATCACACTGAACAAATCGGAAAGGGCCAGCACCACGCACAAAATAATCAATTCGGCGGGCCGCTTGAGGGGCTTTACGATCAATGCGCCGATCAGATTGGCGAATACAAACAGGTTGGCGGTGTTGATGATAAAGATCACGCTGCGCCCGATTGCCAGGCGCTGGCCAACGAAATAAAGAAAAAATGCCAGGGCCAGGGAAGCAAACACCCATCCCGCATACAGCCCGGGGCGCGTATCCAGCCGTGGCCATCCATAAAGAAGGTAGTAAGCGGTTAAAAAGAATCCGAACAGAATCAATAGCAGGGCCGCGAGAACAAAGAGACTGCCCTGAAAACCGGAGGGGACAAGCTGTTCCCTGCCAATTTGATAGATGATATAGCTGGCCCCGCCCCATAGGACATAAATGGCGAGAATCGGTATTGAAGCTTGCCGTTTTTTCATATAATTATCAGTTTAATCCATATTCAAGGGATTTCAATCAACCCGAAAAAATAGAGGGGCACTCCATGAAATTTTCCATACGGCGGATGTATATCCTTTTTGTCACAATTTTCACAGTATTTTTGACGGGCGGCTGCGCCACGATGGAAACCGGGCTTTATGAAATGGCCATCAATCATGAATGCCGGCGGGCGGACCTAACCGCCAAAAAAATGGAAGTTAACGGCATGCCTATCGCTTTACTCGAATCCAATCCGGATAAGGGGTATCCCGCTGTGGTGATGCTTCACGGATTCGCTGCCAGCAAGGAAAACTGGATCCGGTTTGCCCGGCATCTGACCGATCAATTCCATGTGGTGGCCATTGATCTGCCGGGACATGGAGATAGCGTCAAGGGTCCCGCCCTTTCCTATGACATTGACGATCAGGTAGGGTACCTAAAGCCCATTTTTGAGCAAATGGATCTCCAGCGGTTTCACATGATCGGAAACTCCATGGGCGGGGCCATTAGCGCGCTTTATGCGTCCAGACATCCGGATCAGGTGAAATCCCTCTTTCTAATTGACCCAGCCGGCATCTATGCCTATGAGAGTGAGCTTGTGGCCTGCATCATTAATAATGACAACCCCCTGCTTGTTGAGGAAAAGGCCGATTTTGACCGACTCATGGCCTTTGCCATGGAAAAACGGCCATTTATTCCATGGCCCGTCAAAAGCGTCATGGCGGAACGGATGATTGCCAGAAAGGAACTAAATAAAAAAATTTTTGCCGATATCAGAACCAATCATGACTATTATTTTAAATCCGAACTAAAGCAAATCACCGCGCCCACAAAGATCCTGTGGGGACGGGAGGATCGGGTGATCAGCTGGAGAAACGCTTCAGTTTTTGATCGGCTGATCCCGGACTCGGAAAAAGAAATTCTGGACGGCATCGGCCATGCCCCGATGATTGAAGTGCCGGAAAAAACCGCCGGGCTGTTTAAGGCGTTTGTCACTTCAGAAAAAAACATTGTTATGGCTAATTAAATAATTGGAGTGGTCATGAATATGAAACGGTTAACCTTTCCTAATCGCTATGGCCATCAGCTCGCGGCCTATATTGACATGCCCGTTGACGGCCATCCTTTGGCCTACGCGATTTTTGCCCACTGCTTTACGTGCACCAAAAATTTGAAAGCCGTGGCCAACATCAACCGGGCCCTAAACCGCGCGGGCATTGCGGTGCTTAGATTTGATTTCACTGGTCTGGGCGAAAGCGAAGGCGATTTCGCAGATACCAATTTCACCACCAATGTGAGCGATCTTATTGATGCCGCCGATTTTCTGGCAGAACAGTACCAGGCGCCGGAAATCCTGATCGGGCATTCGCTGGGCGGCGCGGCGGTCCTTCAGGCAGCCGCCCATATTGAACCGGCCAAAGCCGTAGCGGTAATTGGCGCACCGGCAAACGCCGACCATGTGTTAAATCATATATCTGATGCCTATGACACCATTAAAGCGAGCGGGCAGGCCAAGGTCCAACTGGCCGGGCGGCCCTTTCAAATCAAAAAGCAGTTCATCGACGATCTTGAATCCCATAAAATGACCGATGTCATCAATCGGCTGCGACGGGCGCTCATGATTCTCCACTCCCCGATTGATCAAACCGTGGGAATTGAAAATGCGGCAGACATCTTTAAAGCGGCCAAACATCCCAAAAGCTTCATCTCCCTGGATCAATCCGACCATCTGCTGAGTCGTTCCGCGGATTCGGAATATGCAGGGACCATCATCGCCGCGTGGGCCCGCAAATACATCGGGGCGTTAATGGACTTAAAAACACAATCGGCGACTTCCGACAAGCAAGTCATTGTGCGCACCGACCGGTCCGGCTATGCGACCGACATCGTGGCAAGCGGGCACAGCTTGACCGCGGATGAACCAGTGGCCGCCGGCGGCACCAACCTGGGCCCCACTCCCTATGATTTCCTTGTCGCCGGCCTTGGCGCCTGCACCTCGATCACCCTTCGCATGTATGCGGACCGCAAACAGTGGCCCCTCGAAGGCATTAAAGTAGTTCTTCACCATGAAAAGATACATGCGGATAACTGCCGGGAGTGCGAAACGAAATCCGGTTATCTGGATACGATAAAACGCGAGATAAAGCTTGAAGGTCCGCTGGAGAAAGAACAGCGGCAGCGGCTACTCCAGATCGCGGACCGTTGTCCGGTTCACCGCACCCTGCACGGTGAGATACGAATAGATTCGGAATTGGTCTCCTGAGTCAGGGGTTGCGGCATGCCTTTTTATGGCTACCCCGTTTAAGCCTCAAGGCTTGATTTTTCATGTCAGGCAGACGAAGCTTAATCTTCAGATTGGCTCATGGCCCCGGCAATAAGCGGCATCATGCTGTCTGCTTGGATCCGCTTTTTTAATTTCCAGTTAAGCAGATCGAGAAGTTCGATTTGCTGTATGCTCAGAGTGCCCGATTACTTATTCAATATGTCCCGGGCCCAGGAAATCGCGGCGGATACCCTTGGAAAGCCGATGGTCGAAACCAGAAGGATAAGGGAATGATAAATTTCCTCTTTGGAAGCACCGGCTTGCATGGCTCTTCGGGTGTGGGAGTGGACCGCCCCTTCGGACTGCAAGGTTGCCGCTGCAGCCAATTGGATCAATTCTGCGGTTTTTTCGTCAAGCGGGCCGGAATCACGGACTGTGGCCCCCAATTTCTGAAGCACAGACATAAATTCCGGAAACATCTCAACCATTTCATGATAATGCTTGCTTGGCACTTTCTTTTCATCACCCATTAGAGACCTCCTTGTTGGTATATAATACCTAAATTTAGGTTCAAGCGAAACGGCAAGCTCGCCGGATAGAAATGGGCGCGTTATCAGTTATCCGCGGCAATAATCCCGTAACAGTTGCCCTGGGGCGGTTTGCCCCGTTTTTCACTGGAGACGACCGTCTGCCCGGACTCGGGTTTGGATCGTCGGTTGTTGGCGATCAATGCTCTGACAACCTCCCCGTCAATTTCGCCTGATTCGGCCATCTCGGTCAGAATTTCCAGAGCCGTCCGGTTATCATAGGATGCCGACCGATACGGACGCATGGAAATCAAAGCATCATAGATGTCGCAGACGGTCACAATTTCAATAATTCTGTTATCCAGGGCAATCCCCCGGGGGTATCCGGAATTATCCCGCCTTTCATGATGATCCCTGGCTACCCGGGCGGCTGCGCTATCCGGATTCCTCAAATAATAACTCAACAGCACATAGCCGGCCAGGGCATGATGCCGTAAGTGCTCAAGCTCATGCCAGGTGAGCGGGTCTTTCTTCCGGAGGATCTCAAGCGGCACACAGATTTTACCAAAGTCGTGGGTCGGACCGTAAGCGGATTCAGAAACCCTCGACCGGTAGTCAGGCATCAGGTCCCGGGCAATTAAAACGGTTAAGGCGAATACCATCAGCATATGCCGATAGGTAAAAAAATCATTGGCCTCAAAATAATCCAGCATCTCGAGCACCGGCTCCGCCAGCGCAATGTTTTTCATTATATCAAGCAGCTCGGTCATGCTGTCAGAGCCTTCAAATATCAAATTATACGGCGGGCTGCTGATAAAAAAGAGGAGATCCTGTTTAATAGAGCCGTAATCCAGAATCGGCCACACTTTGGGCGAAAAGGGCGGGCGCTCAGCGATTAATGCGTCTATGCGTTCCCGGCTGATGAATTCTCCTGCAGAAAAAAGCACGCGACCATCCAGCGTGGTTATCGGAAAAAACGATTTGATTGGCTCCATCTGCTGTCTCCGGGAGTGGAAATGATTGACTATAAGCTTAATATCTCAGGTTGAATATAGCCTGTCAAGTTTGAGGGGTTTTTTAAGTATCTCCCGGGCCGTGTGCCAGGGAACGAGCTAAAAATAACTTAATGATATAAATTTGTTAACAATTCAATCTCTGCTGATTCGTACTCGTACTCGTACTCGTGCTCGTAATCGGCTTTTGATGTTTTCGAGTACGATTACGAGTACGAGAACCGTCCCGCTTGCGCGGGACTGATTACGATGAAGTTACTTAGAAGAAGTTTAAGCGGGAGACACGGTTACCGGAATACCGTTTAGCACCGCCGTGCCGGATAGCCTGTCAAATGCAGCAGGGGTGATGCGGTTGGTGTTGACCCCTGGGTTTGCGCGGGCCACATGCATTTGAACCCCTTTCATATCATGGCCCCATCCGTGCGGCAGGCTCACCACCCCCGGCATAACGAGTTCCGTCATTTCAATCGCCGCCTCGATGGCCCCGGCGTCAGACTGTATCCGAACCCTTGTCCCATCTGCTAACCCTAATGAAGCCGCGTCTTGCGGATGAACGTAGAGGGTGCAGGGGTTCTTTTTCACGAGGGCGGAAACGTTGTGCATCCATGAGTTATTGGATCGCAGGTGCCGGCGGCCGACAAGCCTCAGCCGGTCATCGCCGCTTCCGCCGGCCTGGATGGCTTCGGCTATTGCGGCCATTTCCGTTTGAAACACCTCAGGAAAAAGATGGATTTTCCCGTCCGGGTTGACGATGGCCTTATCCAACCAGGATGCAAGCGGTCCCAGATCGATGCCATGCACACTGTTTTTCAATTTTTCAAAATTAAGGCCCTCCGGGTTCATGCCGAAGGCATCCCCATAAGGCCCGACCCGCAGCAAAAAATCGAGAATCCGCTCCGGCCCGTTGCCGCCGGATAGCATACCGGTCAGCATATCTTCTGAAACGCCCGATTTTTCAGCCCCGCCCATGGCCTTAACCAATTTTTGGGCCAAGTCTCCCGCCATTTTTCCCGCCAGTGCCGCCGGGGCCTGCTGACTGCCCTCGCCTGCCGCAATCAAGGCGAGATGGGCCAGAATTTCCCATTTATCCTTTTCATCCGGTTTTTTTTCAAAAACCGGTTGCGAATAGCAGGCAAAATTCCTGACTGATAAGCCATGGAAGAAAAAGTCGTAATGCCCGTGGCAGAGGATGGAGGCCGGCGGCAGGATGACATCCGCCTGCCGGGTGGTTTCATTGATGTAATAATCAACGGATACCATGAAATCAAGGCTTGATAGCGCCTTATCCAGCCGTTCGCTTTCCGGAATGCCCAGTACCGGATTGCCCGCAACGGTGATTAACGCCCGAATCTGGCCATTCCCCGGAGTTTCCATTTCTTCGGCCATGACTGAAACGGGCAGTTCCCCCATGATTTCAGGGGCTTTTGACACCCTTGACCGCCAGCGGCCGATAGTAAAATCTTTCTTTGGAAAGCTCCCATCCGGCACATGGGCGGGCCGTGGAAATCCGGTGCCGCCCCGACGATCCAGATTGCCGGTCAGAATGTTGATCACCTCAATCAGCCACGATGCCGCCGTGCCGTGATGAACCGTGCTTGTCCCCATCCTGCCGTAAACAGCGCATCTGTCGGCTGTACCGATTGCTTGTACCAGATCTTTGGTCGTTTCAGGAGATATGCCGCAGATAGGGGCGACGGCTTCCGGCGTGAACGGCGTCACCGCCGCTTTTAATAGAGTGACATCATCAACAAAATTCTCCAAATGCCCCAGTCCCACAAGATCATTAACGAACATCTGATTGACGACAGCCCCCAGCAGAAACACGTCGGTTCCGGGCCGAATAAACAGATGCTGGTCCGACGCCTGTGCAGTGCGGGTTTTAACCGGATCAATGACGACCATTCGCCCGCCCCGCTTCTGCAGGGCCTTGATCCGGCCCGGCATATCCGGAGCGGTCATGAGGCTGCCGTTTGACACCATGGGGTTTGCCCCAAAGACCACAAAAAGATCGGTATGATCGATATCCGGAACAGGAATTCGCCCGGGATGTCCGTAAAGAAAACCGCAAGCCGCCATCTTGGGCATCTGATCCACTGTGCTGGCGGTATAAATGTTTTGACTCTGAAGACTTTTGATAAGCGGCCGGATAAACAGGCCGCCGGCCATGGTGTGGGTATTGGGGTTTCCCAGATAAAGCGCCAACGCATTATTCCCGTGTTCCGAGCGGATTTTCGAAATTTTCGATGCCACCAAAGCAAGGGCTTCTTCCCAGGTGGATTTGCGGAACCCGCCATTTTCCCTGATCACGGGATGCCTCAACCGGTCCGGGTCATCGTGCAGATCCTTTAAGGCAATCCCTTTGGGGCAGCAATAGCCCTGGCTTAACGGGTGATGCTTATTGCCGCGTATCTTTTCAATTCGCTCGTCTGAGACGGTTATCTCAAGTCCGCAGCCTGCCTCGCACAATGGGCAAACACGGTATGCCGTTCGGGTTTGCATTAAAACTCCTTTATCAACGCATTATCAAAGAAGAAAATTGCTTAAGTTTTATATTCATGAATGCCGCTTTCAGTTGACAACAGCGTTCATTTCCTGCATATGTGTGTCAAAAAAGTATTTACTGACTTTGGCTGCTGATTGCAAGATTGCTTATCAACCCACCAGGGTAAATTTTTTCTGGCTGTAAACCCCATAACCATGGGGCGGTTCCCGTAGACGGTCGGCACGGTGGCCGACCCTACGAAATTCCGTCAGGCCAGCTGTAGGCAGGCCACCGTGCCTGCCGAAAAATAAATAGAACAAATTCATCATAATCAACCCGCAGGAGGAACCGCATGCATGAAGTCAAGGCGGACCTGAATAAGAACAGAATTTATATAACAATCGGCAGAATCGAAAATGAGGCGGAAATGCAGTCGATCGTTGACGAGGTAAAATCCGAGTGTCCCAAACTGAAAAACGGGTTTACCTGCCTGACAGACCTTAAAAATTACGAATACCAGGATGAAATTTTTGAAGAATACATTAAAGAAGCCCAGGAAGCCCTTCTGGCAGAAGGGATGTCAAAAGCCGTACGGGTGCATCGCAAGGTCGGTGTGCTGGGGCATCTTCAGTTTGAAACCGTATCCCTGGATTTAGGCTACCGGGCCCAAAATGTTACCAGCATCGAAGAAGCCGAAAAAATACTGGATGAAGTAGCCAATTAATCATGATTTCTCAAAATTCGTTTTCCATCGCAAATTCCGTATTTCCGCTATCCATTTTCGCCGCAGCAACCCTTGCCCGATGCCTTCTCAAACGCCTCCCGGCCCTCCCGGTAGGAAAAAGCAGCCAGTGCGATCGCCCCTATTGCATCGATGCCGCCAATTCCCGTCAGCTCATATCCGGCGCTGGCCAACAATAGGATAAATGACAGATACAGGCACGTTTTTGTACACTCTGCATCGGCGAGAATGGCATCTGAGTCAAGCTGCCGGCCGACCCGGACCTTGAAATAAATCAGGGCCCACATCGTTAATATCGAAATCAGTGAAATGACGATGCCCCAGACGGTGGTTTCCGGTTGATGGCCGGTATACAGGTTAAAACCGGCTGTCACAACCAAGCCGGCCGCCAGAATAAAAAATGCGCTGCCGGTGATCCGAAGCGCAAGCTGTTCAAACCGATCCGGATTTTCATCCGGATGCCGCTGCATCCGCTTGACCATATGCCAGATGCCAATGCCTGAAATGACCTCGACAAACGAATCAAGACCGAATCCGAACAAGGAAAGGGTTTCACCGCCCAGGCCCAGCATCACCGATACCACGCCTTCAAGAAGATTATAGAAAACGGTGATCTGAGCGAGCAGGATTGCCTGCCGGTATAATTTTAACCTGTCTGATAACTGATTCATTGGGCCTCCCGAAATTCTCCCGAATAGTCATAGCCAGGTTTAAATATAGGACCGGTGGGGCGGGGCGCAACCCCCGCCCAAGCATTTATGGTCTTGTAAAAATCTCTTTATTCCTCCAGCGGGGGATTTTTGCAGAAAATAACGTTTTTATTCGTACTCGTTCTCGTTCTCGTAATCGGCTTTTAAATTCTCAGAGTACGAGTACGAGCACGAGAACCGTCCCGCTTGCGCGGGACTGAGTACGATCAGTTCCTTGGAAAACCCCCTAACCCCCGAAGGCCGCCGCCGGGATATCAACCACCGCGCTGCAGTTGGCCTCGATAGACGCCATTTTTCCCTGTGCAATAGGCAGCTGGGTTTGAATAAAATATTCAGCGGATTTGATCTGACCCTCGTAAAAAGCCGCGTTTTTATTTTTATTGATTTTCTCCAGCCGGGCCTCGCCCTCGGCATCGCCCAAAATCTTAGCCAGCTTTGGCGCGGCCACCGTAGCCCGCCACAAAAGCATCCACCCCATGACGACATCGCCCATGACGTTTAAAAAATCGGTGGCATAGGAAAACGCTACCTTAAAATCCGGCGACATGGCGGTTTTGCCAATATGCATGGCCACGCTGCCCAGCCGATTGCTCGATTCCTCGAGTCCGGCGGCCAGATCGGCCAACCCGTCGGTTTCTTTGGCTGTGGCGATGGTTTTCTGCATCTCGCCCAGAAAATTCAAAAACACCCCGCCCTTTTTCATGCCGAGCTTGCGCGCCAGAAGATCCATGGCCTGAATGCCGTTGGTGCCTTCATAGATGGAGTTGATTTTGGAATCGCGCATCAGGCGTTCCACCGGATAATCCCGGGTATAGCCGTATCCGCCATATGTCTGCATGGCCAGCACGGTGACCTCGAACCCGCGGTCCGTGCAGTAGGATTTAATCACCGGGGTAAGCAGGCTGATGTAGTCTTCCAGGTTCTGCTTTTCTTCTTCACTCTCCGCCAGCACCTGCTGATCAAAAAGGCTGGCGATGTAATGGATGAAGCTTCGCATGCCTTCGGTATGGGCTTTCATCCACATGAGCATCCGCCGGACATCCGGATGTTTGATAATGGCCACGGATTCCGCATCCGGATTGAGGGCTTCAGCCAGATCCCGTCCCTGGACGCGCTCCCGCGCGTAATTTAAGGCATACAGATAGGCGTTTGAGGCATTAAAGAGCCCCAAGGCCCCGACCCCCAGCCGGGCCTCGTTCATCATATGAAACATCACCTTCATGCCTTTGTTCTCTTCACCTAAAAGCAGCCCCCGGCAGTTGCCCTTGCCCCCGAATGCCAGCTGGCAGGTGGGGCTGGCATGAATGCCCAGTTTCTCCTCAATTCCCGTGCAGACCACGTCATTGGGCGCGCCTAAAGATCCGTCCACATTGACCCAGACCTTCGGCACGATGAAAAGCGAAATCCCCTTGGTACCGGCGGGCGCCCCCTCAATCCGGGCCAGCACCGGATGGACGATATTTTCCGCCAGATCATGCTCACCGGCGGTGATAAATATTTTATTGCCGTTGATGGAATACGTGCCGTCATCATTTTTCACGGCAGTGGTGGTCAAGTTGCCGACGTCAGAGCCGGCCTCCGGCTCTGTCAGGACCATGGTACCGGTCCACTGGCCGGAATACATTTTACCCAGAAACATTTCCTTCTGCTTATCCGTGCCGAAAATTTCGATCATTTTGGCCGCCCCGTGGGTGGCATATCCGAATGCGCTGAAGGAAAAATCTGCGCCCACGATATACTCAGCCGCTGCCTGGGCGATGGAATGCGGCATTCCCTGCCCCCCGATTTCCGGATCCTCGGTCATGGCGATCCATTCGCCCTCGCGCATCAGCTTATAGGCGCGGTGAAAACTTTCCGGCACCTTCACCTGATTGTTCTCAAAAACCAGGCCCACCCGGTCGCCTTCCTCATTTAGCGGCAAGACCTCCTTGATGGCAAAATTCCTCGCCTCAGTAAGGATCATGTCAAACATCTTTCGGTTCATGTCGCTATAGCGCTCATGCTGCGTCAGGTTCTCAATTTCAAACTGCTCATAGAGCACAAAATCAATGTCCCGTCTGTCTGCAATCTGTTGTGCCATTGGTGTCTTCTCCTTCTGATTTTTTCAATTGAATAAACCCGGGTTGATAAAAATGGATCAATAAAAA
>Ga0102934_1002689_pt1 | contig 12217 bp, 7 predicted proteins | sample SalPonR2_A_D1_MG_FD_78175 | JGI IMG/M metagenome (GOLD analysis project Ga0102934, IMG submission 78175) | Salt pond soil microbial communities from South San Francisco under conditions of wetland restoration - Salt Pond MetaG R2_A_D1_MG | ecosystem: Environmental > Aquatic > Marine > Intertidal...
GAATTTTCCGGAGCAATCGGTTCCTTTACCATAACTTCTGGCATCGACAAAAACAGAGTAAAAGCAGGGCAATCCATTACTTACACATTAACTATCTCAGGAAGCGGCAACCTTGATATGTTTGATCTACCTCGCCTGCCCCGTATCAATAATGTAGAAAGCTTTGAGCCTGATACAGAAACAAAATTCACAAACTCACGCAAAACAAGCGGACAAAGAATATTAAAGTACGTACTTATACCGCAAGAGCAAGGGGAATTTACCATACCTGCCATAGAATTTTCATTTTTTGATACCAATTCGAAATCTTACACCACAATTTCTTCCTCCCACCATAAGTTTACAGCTACCAAGCCTGATAAAAACTATGGTTCTATCTCCATTACCACTCCCCAGGGCATACAAGTCCAGGGCAGTGACATCCGTTTTATTAGGGATAATCCCGCTGTCAATGATTATAAACTTTTCTACAACTTATGGTGGTATTGGCTAATTGCTATTTTGTCGGTAATTCTGGCGATCTTTTCCTTTTTATATCGAAAAGAACGTGATAAACGCCTGCAAGATAGGGGATACTATCGTTTTAAGGTTTCAAACAAGCAATTAAGAAAAGATATGAAGCAAGTTAGAGATATCCTGGATAGTAAAAGAATAGATGAATTTTTTCCGGCTGCCGCAGCAACCATTAAGAATTTTATAGCCAATAAATGCAATTTTTCCGCCAGTGCTTCCACAATGAATGATATTTTGGCAAAACTGGAGAAAAACAAAGCTTCAGAGGACTTAAAGAAGAAGGTGAGGGACTTTTTTCGCTATTCAGACAGCCTTCGCTTTGGTGGTTCGGATTTAAATCAGGAAATCATCAAGGAAAAATACAATGAGCTCCAAGAAATAATTTCCAACTTGCAGAAAATTGATTTTAGGAGAGATTCATGAAAAAAATATCACTTTTTTTAATAATTCTTGTTTTATTTTCCGGTGTTCTTGCTGCTGATTATGATATTTCGGCTGCTAACCAGGCTTATAAAAACCAAAATTATCAAAAGGCAGAAGAAATTTATAAAGCTCTTGTCGATAAGGGAGTAAAAAGTTATAACCTGTTTTATAATCTGGGGAACGCATATTTTAAGATGGGTAAAAAAGCCGAAGCAAGATTATACTACGAAAAAGCTGCCCGATATAAGCCCCTCAACCGTGATTTGCAACACAACCTGCAACTTCTCAAATCCACTCTAAAGGATAAAGAGGTTGACGATAAAGGTTTTTTAGAAAACCTGGCTCAAAAGATGTTCTACTTTTTTTCGTCAAAGGCTTTGGGATTTTTAACTCTTTTATTTTTTGTAATTCTTATGCTGCTTATTTCGGCTCTGGTTATCTACAGAGGCAGGAAAAAGAGGCAGCTGGTTAAGATATTGCTTGCTATCGTTGCAGTCCTGTTCCTGCTGTTTCTCCTTTTGACTGTATTCAGGCTATCTGCCTTCCATAAGCAGAATTCCGCCGTTATTATGGCTGATACAGTGCTGGCATACAGTGGTCCCAGCCGTGATTTTCAGCAGGTCTTTACTGTTCACGCCGGGCTAAAAGTAATAGTGGAAAAACAAAATCAGGATTGGAGCCTGATAAAATTACCCTCAGGTCTGGGCGGCTGGATAAGAAGTGAATCATTGAAGAAGATATGATACAAAAAACCTAATATTTACCTTCACTATTTCCTCAAATACCCACAAATTACCATAAATTACTGCAGACACCTAAACACCTAACCTCCTAAACTTCTAAATAATGAGTTATCAGAAAAAACAACTGTTTGAAAATTGCAAACGGTTCGAAATGAAGATGTAATAAAACTTACCAGAAATTTAAGATACTACAATTGGATATGTTAATTTCAATTACATAATAATATTAAAGCAGGAATTTGATTCCACAAGTGGGCTACTAAAAGATTATTTTACTATTTATTGTTGTTTCGCAAATATATTCACCATAATCCCGCAAAATCTTAACTGGTAGAGAATATAGTATATTGGAAATACTTTAATTAACTTGAATATATTGATAACATAAGAAATAATGCATCTTCTAGAAATTTGGTCAATTTACATCAGGAAGAATTCACAAATTATACAGAAGGCAGAAGAGATTATGAAAAATTTGAAAATTATGAGAACTTTTCAAAACTTATTTTAGAAATAAAATAGATGTGGTTTCTCTGACCTCCCTATCATAATTATTAATTGAACAGGGACATGGAGTGGTACATAGTGCTACATTAAGTTAAAATTGAGTAATTTACAAAACATTTTTTCAAATCTATAAAACTATCCTTGTTAAGAGTGAGATTTTATAATTAATGCTTCTTTTAAATCTCTCCTTTTTCCTTAAAACCTTGACTGCAAATTTACATTTTAAATTTTATTCTTATGGAAAGGATAACATGAAGAAAACTATATTAATATTAGTAATAATTATTTTTGTTAGTTGCAATTTATTATTTACTCAAGAAGATTACTACAAAAAAGCCAAAGGACTTAGTGGAGAGCAGTTAAAATCTGCTTTGCATAGTATCATTAAAGACCATAAGAAGTATCCCTACTTTAGTGATACAGTGGGAGTAGGGGAGATGATGATGGTATTGGATGAGGATCCTGATAATCAGGAAAATATTATTCTGTTTTATACAAACCGTTCTCAGCCTAAGAAATATACCGATTGGGGAGATGATTTCAACTATATGCAGGAATACAGCATTCCGCATGAGGATGCCTGGAACAGAGAACACACCTGGCCCAAGTCACATGGATTTCCGGACAGAATAACAGATACTGCCTATACCGATATTCATCATCTGCGTCCATCTGATCGTTCTGTAAATGGAGCTAAGGGAGCCAAGGGATTTGATTATGGAGGTTATTGGGTGGAGGAAACTGATTCTGTTTTTACTGATTTTGATTCATGGGAACCATTTGACGACATTAAAGGTGATGTTGCCCGCATGCTGTTCTATATGGCTGTTCGCTATGAGAATGACGGAGAGTATGATCTGGAAATAGTGGATTCAACCGGCACTTCAGGACCGTACATAGGCAAATTATCCACATTACTACAGTGGCATAAGATGGATGCGGTGGATGAAAGGGAGAAACGCAGGAATGATCTTATTTATGAAAGATTCCAGCATAATCGTAACCCCTTTGTAGATCACCCCGAATTTGTCACAGAAATATGGGGAGAACCCGAATATAATCCCATCATAAATTTATCCGCACCTGAGGTAAGATTTGGCAATGTTAAAATCGGTACAGCTTGCGAACCTGTAAAATATGCTGCTACAGCTTATAATCTGGAATCAGAATTAAAAATATCAGCCCCTGTAGGTTTTCAGATCTCAAAGCAAAAAACAGGCAAATATACAAATACACTAATTTTATATCCTCAAGATAATTATGTAAATCGAATAATCTATGTTCGTTTTAGACCAGAAAATAGTAGAGTTTATAATGATTACCTAAAATTATCAGCTGCAGGTGCTGTAAGCAAGAAGCTTCCGCTTGCCGGCAGAGGTGTAGATCCTGCTACAAAAATTATTTTACAGGAATCTTTTGAACAAGGTGAGGGTGAATGGAAAGAATATAGTATCGCGAGTAATAGAGATTGGTATCATTCTTCCTATTCCGGCAGATGGTTTATGAAGATAAGTGGTTATAATGGCAATGAACCCAGTAATGATTGGCTAATTTCACCCTGTATAGATCTGACTACTTACGAATCAGCTACATTACATCTTGAAACTGCTAAAAATTATGATGACACCATAAATGGTTTGCAAATCAAGATCTCAACTGATTATCCAGGTGAGGGTAATCCGCAGAATTTTGGCTGGAAATCACTTGATCTGGAATTATCAAAAGGTGATTATAAATGGGCACATTCGGGTTACATTAACCTGCAAGAATTTGCCGGAGAAAAAGTATATCTCGCCTTTCATTATCGCAATACATCTCCACGCAGTGCTACTACCTGGGAAGTGGATGATATAGTGGTTACAGGTGTACCTGCAAAACCCTGATGAAGGAAAGAATGGCTTTGTGACTTTGTGACAGTGTGTAGAGAAGAAAAGGATTCAGGATACAGGGATCAGGATTTAGAGGTCGGAGGACTGAGATCGGATGACAGAGTACGGTAGACGGAGGATGGAAGCCGGATGTCGAAGATCAACGCCGATGATTCCTAGTCCATGAAAAAATAACTAAAAATTTTGGACAATGTAATTCCCCTCTTGAGAAGGGGGAACCACGAAGTGGTGGGGTGTGTAAAAAGTGATAAAAAATTTAAAGAAAAAATGAGTACCTTACTGGTGCGGAAAATATGGAGTATGTTGACCGTGTCAACACTACATCGCCCCATTTGATCAGCCAATTAGCAGACAAGTTACATTCCAGAATATGCTAGTTCAAATACAACACAAAAAGCTTCTCATTAACCGCAAGCTTCAGCTTGTGGCATCTTTCTGTGCAGCTAATATATTCAGTTGAGAGTAAAAACATATTGAATACATATTTCAAAAAACAAATATGCATTCTCCAAAGGGGATAAATAAATTAGCATAGGGTTCTCTACCCTATGTGTAAGATTAGGAGAAGATTCATTCGCTGAAAGCGATAAATAGTTTTGTTGAAATCCAAGGCAAAAGCTTCTAAATGAAACATTTGGAGTAGCCGACTCTGTCGGCTGTTTTTCTATTTCTTTAATTAATCAACAAATTTGTAATGTTTGTTTCCGGCGACAGCACACGCCGACTCCAGAATATATGTTAATTAATCAATTTGAAGGAATTATTTTGTAAAATACTTCCTGTCTGTCAATGTATGCCAGTCCGTCCAGGTGCTTTTGTCTTCCTGTGCTTGTTTAATAAGGGAATCAACTCCAACTACAAAGGCATCCATATTATCGGCAAAATGCAGTAAAATCGCTTCACGAATTTTTGGTAGGACCACAGCCCCCTTTTCTCTATCTCCGTGATGACTGAGCATAAGATGCTGAATTTTATTTTTAAGAGACTCCGGAAAATTATTAATCCGTTCACATTGATCAACCACCATCTTGTTTCCAATCACAATATGACCTACCAGCGAACCTTTGTCCGTATAGTCAATAAAAGGTTCCATGTGATATTCTTCCACTTTTCCAATATCGTGCAGCATAGCACAGCTAACCAACAAATCTCGATTCACTTCCGGATATAATTCAGAAACAAAATCACAAATTCTTGTTACAGTGAGAGAATGCTTTAAAAGACCGCCCAAATAGCTATGATGCCAGGATTTAGCAGCGGGAGATTTAGTGAATTTTTTTAGGAATTCCTGATCTCCAAATATATTTTCCAGCATTTTTTTTATGTAAGGCTCTTTTATTGTTTCAATATAATTGATAAATTCTTTGGATAATTCGTTTACATTTTCTTCTACAGCCGGTAAAAAATCAGCCATGGTATATTCTTCTTCCCTGGCTTGGCGTATTTTTTTTATATTCAATTGTACTTTTCCCGAATAAAGTTCCACCTCAGCTGTAATATTTACAATATCACCTTTTTTGAATTTCTTATTATGAGTTTTGGCATTATCCCAGATATTTCCTCGCACATGACCTGTTTTATCAATACATTCTACTGCTAGAAAAAATTTACCCTTTTTTGTTTTTCGCATCTGTTTTTTTGTGATGGCAAAGTAACTGTTTATAGTTCCATGCATTTGTTCCGAAAGTTCGTTAACAAAATATTTTTTCATAGTTGACCTCTATTCTGTTACATAAATTGGATTACTATAAATCCAACCATAGATTCCTCTTAAGATTTCTACTCTGTAGAAACCGGGCTCTTTTACTTCAAAGTTTAGCTTATTCTGATATTGAGAAATTATTCTTTCACCATTATGTATAACACTAATATGGCAATCCTGCGGTAAATACGTATAAAATCGAAGTTTACCGACGGATAAAGAAATTTCTTCTCCTGGTAGGGCAAATTTGCCTTTATCCTCGGAAAAGATTCCACAATAGAACATCTCCGGGTCTGCGTTGGCATAATTAACTATAACGGAATTTCCATTTTTTAAAGCCGCAAGTATCTGCTCTTGTGAATTTTTTTTTAGTTTCTCTCTCATCCAGATATTTGTTCGAATAGTTTTAAATAGCTTCTTATGTGGTAGCAGAGTAAGGGATAAAGTACCAATAGAAAGGCTTTTGCCGTGTGCATCCACTCCGCCTATTCCGCTCTTTCTTAAACCTTTTTTATTGTACTCATCCCACTTGTCCAAAGACTTGCGCAGAGGTTTACTCAGTGTTAGATTGGGAGCTGCTATACTTTGGACTACACTGGGAATTTTACAAAAGCTGTCTGTCCATTGTGATAAATAGTTCCAAATCTCAATACCGTCAAATTTTTCTGTATCCCAGTAATTCCATTCATATTTACGAAAAAGTTTGGATTTTCTAATCTCAAAGGGGTGAGCAATGAATCCTATTCCATTTTTTTTAGAGATGTTCTCTACATATTCCTTTGCTGGTATGGCTTTATCATAGGCTTTTTCTGTATTGTAAACAAGATAATGATTATTCTTTTTCGGATCATGCATCTCATAGCCGGGAATAGTGATAATATCCGCGCAGTTAATATTTTGCAGATCATCTTTAGAACCCAGACTTAGATGGTCATTAAATGTGATAAAATCTAAACCAACTTTTTTAGCAGCATCAACTACTTTTTTTACCGATACCGGTGAATCAAATGAATGTTCCGAATGAATATGAACACAGCCGGAGTAAACATAAATTTCATGATCAAAAATTTTTTTCTTAAACATAATGATTGTTCGATAAAATCAAAAACAATAATTACAATGTCAATATAAATCACAAATACTTTTCTTGACAGTATTTATATTTCAAAAAATTAAATAACTATGAAAATTAAGAAAAAATTATACAGAAATAAAGAAAATGGAATGCTTGCTGGTGTATGTGCTGGTCTTTCCGATTATTTTGATATAGATGTAAATGTTTTAAGAATTGCCTGGGTGGTTTTAGCCCTTTTCTTTGGCAGCGGTATTTTTATTTATCTAGCTGCAACTTTAATAATTCCCGAAAAACCCCACAATGAAAACGTAATTGAGATGGTAGAAACTTCCACAGAAAAAAAATTAAGATTATCACAAGAAAATAAAATGCTTGCCGGTGTTTGTGGCGGATTGGCTGAATATTTTGATGTGGATGTGAGTGTAATTAGATTTATATTTATTATTTTAACCTTTGTCTATGGAATTGGGATTATTACCTATATTATACTTTTAGTTTTCCTTCCGGAAAAATAGCTTGATAATTTTTAGTTCATAGGGCTAGAGTTGATTTAATGAAAAAAGAATTATTACCACTTTTACTATTGTGTATATTTATTTTTACTTCAGTAAACGCAGAGAAATTTTATTCTCTACTGGATAGGGGAATTGAGTTTTCTGTAAAAGAAGATCAGCAAATCTATAAAATTCCGGACGAAAATGTCATAAAAAATTCCGTAGAAGTAAAAATCGGTAACAAATACTTAATCAAAAATGTAGAATATCAATTTAATTATGACAATCACACACTAAAATTAATCAAAAATATTCCAGCAGGTACGAAAATACAGGTTCAATACAAAATTTATCCTTCTGATCTTATAACTTCCTATCAAAAATTTAAACAGGCAGAATACAAGCCATCAGCCGGAACAAAAAGAAAGAGGCATACATTATCGCAATCTGCAGAATTTGGCTCCAGTAATTTATTAATCTCCGGTAGTAAGAGTTTTTCTGTTTCTGTTGGTAATCAGGAAGACTTTGACCTTGACCAATCATTGTATCTAAAGATCAACGGAGAACTCTCTGAAAATATCTCTGTTAAAGCTCAGCTTTCTGATAATAATTCACCAATTACCACCACCGGCACAACTAAGAAGTTAACAGAGTTGGATAAAATGTTCATAGAGGTATATTCGGATGATTATGCTATTTCTTTTGGTGATTTCAACACCAGAATTTCAAATACCAATTTTGCAAATTATGATTTCAGAGCAGAAGGAGTAAAAGCGCAGTGGAAATCTAAATACGACCTCAGAACTGCTGCTGCTGTTTCGGAGGGTGAATTTAAATCAACAAGTTTTTATGGTAAAGAAGGAGTGCAAGGTCCTTACTACCTGCCTGGAAAAAATACTACAAGAACGAAGGTACTCACAGGAACGGAAACAATATACCTCAATGGCAATCTGATAAAGCGGGGGACTGATTATCTGATAAACTACAACGAAGGCTCAATCCAGTTTACAAATAAGAATTTAATCACAGAAAATTCATATATAATTACAGACTATGAATTTACGTCTGAGGATTATCGAAATAACATCTATTTTGCAAAATCAAAACTGCCGGTTCTGGATAATAAATTGAGTATCTTTACTTCAGCTTTAGTAAAAAATGACAACAAAGATAATCCCCTCAATTATGCATTTTCTGATGCCGATATACAAATTCTGAAAAATGCTGGTGACAACTCTGATTTAGCTCGTATAAACGGTGTGGATTCTGTTGCAACGGGAGAAGGTAATTACATAAAAGTTGATGAGCATTATGAATATGTGGGACTGGATTCCACCGGTAACTTTCTGGTAAGTTTTGATTATGTAGGGACTGGAAATGGAAGTTATGTAAAATCCGGCTATTACAGTTATGAATGGGTGGGCGCAGGGCAAGGTGATTACATACCCCAGATTCAGCTACCATTACCACAAAATAAAGCTAATTACGACCTGGGCGCAATACTTGATTTGGGAAGTTTTAGAATTAATTCCGAAGCCATGCTGACTAATTACGACCAAAATACTTATTCGTCAATAGACGATGGAAATAACTTAGGATACGCTCTTTATAATAAATTAGATTATGATTCTTTTCTGCCTGCTTCCTTTAGAATTAACAGTCATATCTATCATAAATATATTAATAAAGATTTTCACTCGCTAGCCAGAATTTCCTCTTCTGCCGAAGATTACGAAACTTCCGGTTTTGAAACCAGAATTGATTCCATTGATTACATAAAATATGGCTCTTCTTTAAATCTGTCACAGCAAGATATCTTTTCCAATAGATTTTCTCTCTATAGAGAAGAAAGAAAAACTTATTCTAATTTATTAAATATTTCTAATTACTTCAGTTATAGACAAAATGAAGATCTAATATACTTACCAGGAGTTTCTTATAGAGTAAATAAAATCTCTCAGGAAACCGAAAAAAATAGTATTGATAACAAGATATCTCGCATTGTGCATGATGTTAAAAGTAGTTTTTCAATAAAAAATGTAGGAATTGAGAGTGGATTTTATGAGAAAACATACGAGATGAATAATGTGGAAACCCTTGGCAGCAAACAAAAAAAATATTTTGTAAAATCCGACTATAACTCGAAAAAACTTAAATTATCATTAGAATACGAACGTGAGCTGATAGACAGCTTAGAGCAATCAGAATGGAGTAGTTATAAAAAAGCGTATTCGGTTTTATCAAATCTGCACTATTTTGGTGAGCATACAACCACTGAAATTGATTATTCGCATCGAGAAAATCATTTTACACAGGGGAATAATCTAATATTCGATTTGCTGGAAAGTAGATTCTCTCATAAATTATTTCAGGGTACTATTTACAACAGGATTAATTATAACATTGGTAATGAAGAAACTTATGAGAAAGTTAAAGAACTTATTTTTGTAGGTGAAGGAAATGGTAGTTATACCTATATTGATAGTGTAATCGTATATGAAGGACCCGGAGAAGGGGATTATGAATATGAAATTACAACCGTGGGAGATGCTATACCTATAACAACCGTTGAATTGAACTGGAATCTAAATATTGATCCTGGTAAAACTGGATTTTTCAAAAAAACTTTTCTCAATAATTTTTTGAACAAATTGCTTTTTAGTTCTGATGTGTCGATTCAAGAAGAGTCCAATTATCCGGATAAAAAGGATATTTACTTATTTAAAAATTACGCCTTGATGAATGATAATTATACTAAATACGGATATAAAAAAATAAAGCAACAACTGTGGTATTCTCTTAAGAAGAATAAAATTGTAACTCATTTGTGGTATGAAAATTCACGTAAGATGGATAATCGTTATGAAAATATTTTTGACGAAATGTGGAGTGATAAATATTATTTTGGTCTAAATCTCTACAATCTGGGCAATTGGAATTTGAAAAATAATATTTCTTATGAAGATAAAACCTCTAACTATAATACAGACGGTTTTTTGCATACAGAAGACGTAAGTATAGGTAGTGATGCAGGATATAAATTTAGTTATAATTTTATAGTTTCAAGTAATTTTAAATATTCTTTTGAGAAAGGGGAAAAAATAACAGGGACTTATGATTATCGGATTAATTCATATTCAATAGAACCTAACTTGATTTGGAATTCCGGAAGTAAATATAGGCTTATGATTGATTTTATGTTACAAAATAATGATAGGAGTGGTTCGGATTATCTTTCGAATATTTTATTTAGTAAAAGAGATGGTATAACCACGAGAACTGTATTACAATTTGATTATAAATTTAGCAACTATATAACCGGATTTATAAATTACAGACGGGAAAAATATCCAGAGTCCGAGACTAGAAATCAATTAAAAATGGAAGTTAGAGCTGATTTTTAATCAACTATTAGATAATATTTAGTCTTTTCCCGATTTCTTCGAATTTATTCAGAGCTATATCAAGTTGCTTATCAGTATGAGTAGCCATAAAGCTCGTTCTTATCAAACAGTCAGCAGGGGGTACTGCTGGTGGAATAACCGGATTTATAAATATATTTTTTTCCGACAGCATCTTCCACATCTTAAAGGCAACCATCATATCGCCCACGTGCAGTGGAATAATTGGGGTTTCGCTAGTTCCAATATCATAGCCCATGTCGGAGAAGCCATCTTGCATCTTTTTTGTATTAGCCCAGAGTCGCTCAATCCTGTCTGGTTCACTTTCCATAATTTCCAGAGCAGCCATAACAGAAGCAGCCGAAGCAGGAGGCAAACTGGCACTAAAAATGAGCGGACGGGAAAAATGTTTTATGTAATGCATAAGTAATTCATTACCTGCAATAAATCCGCCTACCGAAGCAAGTGATTTACTAAAAGTTCCCATAATAACATCTATATCTTCAGTTACACCAAAATGATCACTTGTACCAGCACCATTTTTACCTAGAACTCCCAGGGAATGCGCATCATCCACCATAACTTCTGCATTATACTTATCTGCTAGCTCTACGATCTTGGGCAAATTGGCTATATCGCCCTCCATACTAAATACACCGTCCACAACGATTAATTTGTTCTTATCTTCAACTTTTTGTAAAACTCTTTCCAGATCTTCCATATCGTTGTGAGTGAAGCGTAACATTTTTCCATAAGAGAGGCGGGCACCATCAAGAATGCTGGCGTGGTCCAATTTATCAGTAATTATGTATTCTCCTCTTCCTACAAAAGTGCCAATAAGTCCGAGGTTAGCCTGAAAACCAGTGGGATAAGCTATGGCAGTTTCTTTATTTACCAGTTCAGCCAATTTTTCTTCCAATTTTATGTGAATATCAAGTGTGCCATTTAAAAAACGTGAGCCAGCACAACCTGAACCATATTTATTAATTGCTTTTTCCGCAGCTTCTTTTACTTTTGGATGATTGGTTAGTCCAAGATAACTGTTGGAACCAAGCATCAAAGTCTTTTCGCCGTTAACAATAACTTCTGTATCTTGTTCTGAACTTATTACACGAAAGTAGGGATAGAATCCTTTTTTCTCAATCTCTTTGGCTTGAGTGAATTTTTTACACTTTTCATATAAACTCATAAATTTATTCTCCTGTAAGATAAAATATTTATTGTATGAAGTTTTTTACAAAATGCTAAAATAGGCAACTTACTGTCAATAAATTGAACTTTTATTAAGGTTTTAGAATTCAAGTAAGAACTCAAGTTTCTTGTTAAGCTTGCTCTGTATTTAGTTTTAATTGAATGAAAAAATTGACATATTATTGCTCCATTCTTTTTTGTTTATGCTATGCGATTCAGAAAATCTAAATATATATCATGCATATTTTTTATATTGATAATTTTTTCCATCATACCTTA
>Ga0102934_1002690_pt1 | contig 12215 bp, 13 predicted proteins | sample SalPonR2_A_D1_MG_FD_78175 | JGI IMG/M metagenome (GOLD analysis project Ga0102934, IMG submission 78175) | Salt pond soil microbial communities from South San Francisco under conditions of wetland restoration - Salt Pond MetaG R2_A_D1_MG | ecosystem: Environmental > Aquatic > Marine > Intertidal...
CTCCCTCCCTCCCTCCCTCCTTCCTTCCTGCCCGCCGGCACGCCCGCGGGGGAGGAGAAGACAGAGCCCTCGCCCAATCCCCCTCCTTCTTTGACGAACCTGCCTTACCGGATGGTCTTCGCGGTCTTGACCGTGGGTGGTATCTATGTGTACGACACCCAGCACCATTTCCCTCTGGCAGTGGTGAAGAACTCGCACTACGCCCCCTTGACCGATGCAGCCTGGGTCAATGACGGCTCCGCCCTGGTCGTTACCTCCATGGACGGATACGTGACGGTGGTGTGCCTCCCGGAAGGGGAGCTAGGGGCGAAGTTGGAGCTGGAGAAAGTTCCAGGAACGGTCCGGCAGGTCCACGGGGCCCACTACGACGGGATCAAGAGGGAAGCGGAGGAAAGGGAGGAGGAAGAGGAGGAAGAAGAGCGTGAAGAAAGGGAGCGGAGGTCAGGGAGGGAAAAAGTGAGGGAGGAGGAGGAGAAACGGAAGGCCAGGAGGCAACAAGAAGAATCGGGGGAGGAGGAGAAAAGACGGGAGGTTCCAGTAGACCAATCCAGACAAGCTGGGGAGGTTATCGATGTGTGTGACTCCGAAGAGGAGGACGGAATGGCAGAGGCGACAGCGAATTTGGAGGGGCCCTTGGGGGAGGGCGAAGAGGGAAGAAAGGATCCTCAGAAAGGGAGGGGGGGGGAGGACGGAGGAGGCGGGCATCCTTTCCGACAGCGAGTCGCTTCACAGTGAAGAAGTCAGCGAGGAGGAGGATGACGAAGGGAATGGACAAAAGGAGGAAACAGGAGAGGGGGCGGTAGCAGGAGAAGGGGCGATAACTGAAGAAAGTGACGACGAGTGGGAGGAGAAGAGGATGGCGGTCACCACAGGTACTGGGACTAAGAAGGGAGAGCACAACCATGCGCAGGAGGAAAGGCAAGCGTGCCATGGCGTCAAGCGCAAGAGTGACGAGGGCGGCAACGAGGAAGAAATGGTCCCAAAAGTAGGAGAGAAGCAGGCCCAAGGCAAGAATGACGATCCCCAGTCCACTCTGACGCCGGGAAGGAAGACGCGAACGGTGCCAAGAGCCAGTCCTTTCCATGCACAGGGGTCTCCCTCTGCAGCCCCGCCCAATTTGTCGCATAGCAGCAGCGATGGCGCCGTATCCAGCGCACAGAAAAAGAAACGCATCCGTCCCACGCCCGTGGGGGAAAACCATGCTGCTGAGGTGTTTGCGGCCGCGGCGGGCGTGGGCGAGGCGAGGTTGCCCGTCGCGCGGCTAATGACGGAAGAAGGGAGCAGGAGCAGCTGTCAAGGGACAGGAGTCTTGAAGGAGGCCAACAGTGGACCTGCTGCAGCGCCACTTAAGATCGCGGGAAAGGCAAGCAACAAGCCTGTGAAAAAACGCTTGGCACCCACACTGATCTCCTCTTCTCTGTCCTGAGCTTGCGGAGGGAAGAAAAGTCAAGGATGCCGTAGAGAAGGGAGGGCGTGGTGCGGAAGACTCACATCTCACATGAGGGTCCTAGCAATACGCGAAAAGAGTCGCTTAAAGGTAAAGCGGAGCAATACCGCTCATTTCGACGGCGGTATCGCCCTTGTCCGTCCACACAAAGTCAAGAATGTGTGGCAAAGAGCAGAGCGGCATCCTCGGGTGAGTATGGAGTAGAGAAGGACAATGCTGGAGGGAGAAGACTGTCCAATAGGGAAAATGAAATGAAACGTTTTCCGAAAAGGTAGTGAGCAATGAGACCTGGATTGTTATGATTGATGGAGGAGGTCTTATATGTGTAGAGAGATATCAGCTTACTGCGTGAGCAAGTCTTCATGACCAAGCTTACGAGCGAGACAATAACAAGACGAAGAGGGGCGGTGCATCAATCGATGAAGCATTATACACCAAAGAAAAAATTCTTCATATTACAGACGAGGACCCATCCAACATGTATCGATGCGTTAGCCTCACTTTGTGCATGGCCATGCTCTGCAGGACAGAGGGGCCATCGAGGGAAATCATCCAGTGATCGTATCGGCCTACGGCCTGCTCTATACATGACCCTCCTGAAAATTGTTTTTCTTTTACTCAGGGGGGGGCAGATGCGGGATTTCTTCCTCCTGGTGCAGGGCGGCCAACGTGGTTTCGTAGCCCAGGAAGATGCAGGCATTTAGCGGGAAAGCCCGGATCAAAGCCACAGGTAGCCCTCGAAAGAAAACGCCTATCCCCTCTTGTTGGTAGCTTTTCTTCGCGCAATCCCAAACATTGTCGTACACCCCAGGCAAGGCACTTTGCATTCGGCTTTTTAACACGTCGAGACAGTAGAAAGGAGGGAGCCATTGGACTGTCCCGGCCACGCCGCCTGCGAGGAGGAGGAGATGGGGAGGCAAAGGCGTCGAGGACGAAGGCTTCCGGTGTACGATATTGCTTTCATTGCTGCTGCTGCCGGAAGCGTTCGATGCAGCCATCATTTTTTGGAGGGCGCGAACGTTCATCTCATACTATGCCGACAAGGGTGGAGGAAAGATGGAGAGAAGGCCGGTATGCAAGCTTGTGAGCTGGCGCTTCGAATTTTTCGCGAAGACACCATGGAAAGATGTTAGAACGTGACAGTGACGTCATGATCAGCTTTACTCACAGTATTGCACGTTTTTCACAAGTCTCGCCTCCTCCCAACCTACCAGGGGATAGTATACAGCAAATTGAGGCACCTCCCTTAAAGCTGTTGCATCTAAACCGCGAAATAGGCCATTGTAAAGGCCTTCTTTTCTCACAAGCTGTACCAGGCATTCACCTGACCATCGGTAGGGGGGTTTGTCAGCCCCGCCAGCGGCTTTTCGGACTTGCATGACTGATTTTATTCTTTCGAATATTTGACGTGCAGGACTCTGTAGAAGCCCAGCCCATGCACCTGATGCTGTCATTTCCCCTAGTGTGAGCTCTCGTTTGTTGTCGCCTTTCCGAAAAAACCGCGTGCCCTGACCATACCCAGCAAAGGAGATCGCGAACGTCACACCAAAGCCAGCTTGAGGGCTCAACAACCCACGGTACAGGGAGCTAATTCCACCCTCGCGCACCATCGAACGTATCACATCGATAGGGCCTTTATAGTGGGGATATGCCTGTAGTCGGACTTTTGCAGTATCCAGAGGAAAGATCAAAGTGATGCCTACGACGCCTCCTACTGTTCCTGGGGTGTTCAATATTAACGGATTAATATGTTAATAAATTATGGACAACAATTAATTGATGAATTGTGACCCTAATAAGAGCATCGTGTCACTTCTTCAGGGAATTAAAACATGTTGAGGATGTACATGAGAACGCTATCGTCTACATGTCGATCTTTTCGTAGGAGGGCGGAAGTAAGCTATCGATAATAAAAGCATTGTAAGTACCTGCCAAGAGCTCATGTACAAATTTATTTTCCGCTACCATAAATAGTCTGTCTTGTGTGCTATTGCTCTTGTCGCCTAGGAGTCAGTGAGGTGTTATGTGAGAGTAGATGTCTAGGTCTTTATTGGGACGTGCTTCACCCAGCGGGCTCGTCAGCGGCGAGCGTTTGCTTCTTGTGCCATCAAATTCCGCGTGGTTTGTGTCCACATCAGCCGCCTTTAATCCGATAATACGACCTTCATAACGGCAGTTTGAGAAATTGATGACATACTCCACGTCTGGCTCTGCTCGAGAGCTTCCATTAATGGCGCAGCAGATGCTTTCTTGCGAGGAAGAGGCAAAGCTCCCGCCCAGTGTGATGATCAGGCCAGGCGAAGAACTGAGCGACTTCTTTATGCACCACAACGCGTGACACTTACCCTTTTCCCCTCCAACGCATCTCAGACAACCACTCAGTTGCACCCCCAAGAAAGTAGAGACGATTTCAGAACCATGAGCAGCGGCGGCGGCAGCAGTAGCAACAACCGGGTGTGCCATTTCAAGCTTGTCCTTCTGGGCGACACAGCAGTTGGCAAATCATGCTTGGTTGTCCGCTTCGTCCGAGATGAATTTTTTGAATACCAGGTACGAGATATGACAAGAGGTTAAATAGGGGCGTTTGGTAAGGGAATAACGAGGTTGGGGGGGGAAAGAAAGAAACCTTCATCGGTTCACATTATGAGAGCAGGAACAGCCGTGTCTCGGGGATTGCCAGTAGAAGGGGTTGACCTCAAAAAACGTGACAGTAAACTCAGCTTTAATTTAAGATCAGCAATCTAAACGGAAGCGTGATTAGGAAAATGGTAATTCATGTCTGTTTCGAAAAAGATAAGTCGGTGTTTACTTAATCCCTACCTTCTTCCACCATTCGCTGTTACACTCCTTCACACGTCACGTGAGATAGGAACCTACCATTGGTGCAGCTTTCCTTACGCAAGCTGTAGTACTGGAAGATTCCACAGTTAAATTCGAAATATGGGACACAGCTGGCCAAGAACGTTACCGGTCGCTAGCCCCCATGTACTACAGAGGAGCTTCGGCGGCTATTGTCGTTTATGACATCACCAATGCGGAGAGCTTCAAAGGTGCCAAATCGTGGGTCAAAGAGCTACAAAGGCGGGGAGATCCCAGCGTAATCATCGCTCTGGCAGGAAATAAGGCAGATCTGGCGGGGACGCGTAGGAAGGTTGATTTAAAGGACGCTGAGGAATACGCCCGAGAGAATGGCTTACTGCATTTCGAAACCAGCGCAAAAGATGCTCAAAATGTCAAAACCCTTTTTGTTGAGATCGCGAAGCGATTGCCCAAGGCTGTTGCACCCGTGGAGCGGGAGGCTTTTCCTATTGTGGCCCCGAAAGCATCAAAACGGTCGTGCTGCTGAGAGAAAGTGAGGCACATGCGAAGGTCGGGAGGGTGGTTGTCCATAGGCTCGTTTAAGGCGATGATCAAGACAGTGGAAGCGCAGGGATTGATAAGTGTACGTCAGAGCGCTGAGCACGGTAGTAGCTCCTCGCTTTTTTTGGCGGAAGCTTACAGGTGAATTTGGGGAGCGGCACGAGTATAAGCAATGTAAATCATGGTAGGAAGGAGAGATGGTGGAGAAATGGAGAGACGGGGTTCACAGCAAGGAAAGATTAAATGGACAGGTGGATCACTAATATCAGAGAGATCTTGAAGCGCATCGCAAAGATAAGTGAATTGTTGTGATCGCACGTAAAATTGGGTCAAATACATGCGCCCGATGGGCTCTCATGGAGCTTGATTTTGCATGGGACTTTGAATCACTTGATTCCACGGCAAGTCTCCTGATACGATCACGACAAAGGTAGGATTGTCATGGTTGTGGTACTGCCAAGGTGTAAAAGTTGACTCTCCGCTCTTCTTTGCGTCTCCGGTCCATTCCTTGCTGCCCCTCGAGCCATCGACATGCGATGCTCCATTTGCAGCTGTCGCTGCCTTGTTTCAATAATATAGCACCGAGGAATTTGAGAAGGCGGAGTCTACAAAGAAGGTACCTACTTCAGTCTTGATCCAGCTTCCAGTGGTTGAAAACTTTCTAAACAAACCTGAGCAACAAATCAATGAAACCTCTGTATACATATCGACCATTTTTTGAATAAGCACACGTTATATCTTTCTTCTTTCCTTATAACGGTAAAATTATTTTCCGACATTTGCTTTTTTGACATCCCTTCGCGCTGCAAGGCATGGACTCATTTACTTCATTTAATTTTACGTCGCCATGGTGTCCAGCTCGAAGAGCATGCTGGGGTCGGAAAGAACTCTATGTGCACAGAAAGAGAGTATGGTGAGTATCGACTTGGACGTAAGTGTGATCTGATATTTTTTACTTACTTTCTGACGAGCGGGTCCTCGCCCGTAATGAGGTCGAAGACCTTGGGCTCCTCCTTCATGACGATCTCTCGGAGCACCTTCAGAGCCTCGGGTTCTTTGCCCTTGAACTCCGACAAATCGATGGCTGAGTGGAGCGACAGGGAGGAAAAGGATTCGAATTAAGCGTGAGCAAAACAATAGTAACAGTCATTATACGAATTTTCGATTCAAGCCACTTACTATTTCCCCAAAGGCTGTCGGCAATCCTGTCGTGGAGCTGGCCGGTGGCTTCCGGGTCGCCCTCCTGCGTGTGAATGCGACGAGCAATACAGATGAGTTCGGGATAGATGGTATTGCAAATCCTCTTCTCTAGATTCGTACCTCCACGCGTCGGACAAGCTCCGTCATACGTCTCTCTTCTTCTGTCAAAGCTCTGTGGGAACCATCCGGATTTTGTGTGACAGGACTCATGGCATCCGAGTACTTTTGCATGGTGGTGGCCATCCCCACAGGATCCGCCATATCCTTCATATTTTTAATAGCGGTTGAGACAAAGTTTCGGTAACTCTCAAGGACACTAAGGCTCTGTTACATGTTGATTGGGAAAAAAAGACAGGAGTTGCTGTGCTTAGTGGGATGCAGGGTACGTATATAAAATTTCCCAAGCTCGCAGGTACACCTAAACCTTATCTCCTCACTTACATCAGCTTTTGTGAATAATTCTTTGGGCTTGGCGCTCAGTTCTTTCACCCCGTTAAGAACCTTGAACATGGGAAAGACTGCAAGAGGAGAAAGAGAAGCATTTGAGAATGACGGCGACGGAAGCAAGCTACCCAAATTGTACATAACGGGGGGTCACTGGCGTACCTTGGAGCAATTGGTAGGAGACTTCCGGGTTTTCAAAGATCTCTTGCATCTCTTTTCCCATGCTCATGTCAGCGAGGATGCCTGCATGGTCGCCGTTTATTAAGCGTCTGGCACCACTAAGGACAGAGTCGAAGCTCCAGGAGTCCTGAATATCCTCCTCTTCTCCAGCACTTGTGGCTGTAGCCGCAGTTGCATCTGTGGCCATCATACGTTTGACACGCTGCATAGGACCGCCTTTCTTCTCGCTTTCTGCAGCGTGGCACGCGGTGACTGCTCCGATTAGCAGGGCGATGACATGAAAACGCATTGCTTCTGGAAAGTCAGGTTGCTCCCTATACTATTGGACATTTCAATGAGATGACGCACATGTATATTTCATATGCATTGCAATGCTTTGAGAGATCAAAGTAGATGTGTTCCCTTTCCTTGATTGGATCCCGTCGTTACATCCATACGGTCCCTCTCTCTCTTCGCCATAAATTGAGCCTTTGGACCAGATACTGACACGATCTCAATCGAATATAATATGGCTCGATCGTTTGAAAGATGGATTCAGTATCTGTTCCATAAGAAAAGGAACTGTCCTCGCAGTTCATTTTCAGGCTCTCAAGCATTAGAGTGCGCGCCGTTGACACACTTGCAGAGAGCCAACAGACGACACTGCAAGTGCAGAACATCCATACTTCTGTCCTTGCACAAGCACGCAAAAGAGCGTGACTCCCCTCGCTGCTCTCCAAATATACTACAGGTCCCGTTTCTCTGATTCGACCAGCAAGGCTATGGTCCCGTAGGACTGGCTCGTTTTGAAGGTATATGGGCCTACGAACGAGTGCGGGTTGTCCTGCCTGTGGACAGCCCGCTCTGGCGTCATCGAATCTCAACGGCCGCCCACTCTCTTTATGAGAAGCACTTTCTATCTCAAAATAATCTCGAAGAATAGTCAAGAACCCATTGATTATATGCTACCAAAGCCAACCATAGATCATGTGCGACATCTTGCATCTGTCCCTGTACTCAGTCACAGACTAATGATGGTGTTCAGCGCAATACAGTTGTTGAACTATGTCATTTGAAATTTTCAATTTTTGGATCGTTTGTCTCCCTGGAGGGGGAAAGACGGGGTGAGAGAAGAGAGATCGAGGGAAAGAAAGCCTCCCTAAAAGCTCTTCTTTTAACTCAAAAATTGTGGGCAGCACTTTCAAATATCAATTGATAAAATAAACGTCTTCTCATTCAAAAGATCCTACGAGAAGTGCTCAACATACAAGGCTGCTTCTACCATAAAGAATGCAGACATTTATTTCGTGTAAAATAAAGGAAATTCTGTTTGCTACGCACAAGTGACCCAGTACCGCATAAGATTTTTTCGGCATTCAAGCCTGCAGAGCTAATTTAGAAATTTAATTTGAACAGTTGAGAGGAATGACAACAAAGTTGAGGTACAGCTAGAAGTTCATCTGTTCGTATGGTGTGTTCATGCTCCCATGCCATCGGAACAACTATTTTGTGAGCCTGAAAAAAGTAAAGATTTTCTTGTCAAATCTGTTAGTGAATAGGGTTTCTAGACGCAATAGATAGTAAGGCATTTCGTGACACAATGCTGAATGACAAAAGTAAGTATGTATTGGGCTGAAAATAGCTGCTTCGAAGGTAACATCAAGAAGTAAGGAATATGAAAACATCAATTGGAAATGTGAAATTCGCATCGAGTTCCATAACAAGGAGTTATTTGGTGTTGTTTTTCTTTCCATCCGAATGAAGCCTGAGCAAAACGTATGACTGCTTACGTTTAAATTGTTTCATTTCCATTCTAATGCTCAGTGCTTAGAATATTCTTCAACGCAGGTTCACTTTACGGATTTTAAAAAAATTGAAACGAGCCTTTGGATTCTCGTGGAAGACTTGATTGATAGTTTCTGTCTTTCGAATCTCTGCCCACCTTCAAGGTTCTTTTTCCTGTGACACTTGTGGATCCTCTTTGGCAGAATAAGACAAAGAGTGTTCGCTTACGCACATCTGTATTCTCATGAATAGAATTAGAGAGGTAACGGTCTGGGCCTTACAATTTTGACATGACGCTCAAAATTGTGCATGATTAAAAAAAAAAGATAAGATGCATTCTTTGTCACTCTTGCATATACGTAAAAAGACCACACAAGCCTGCAGAGAAGCTGTTTCTTCTACATGTCGTCAGGTTTGTCGATAATTCAGCAGAATGATGCACATCGAGAGCGTCGCAATTGTGATGAACAACTCGTCGCATAAAAAGTGATTGCAACAAGCCGGAAATATGGAGGAGCATAAAGTATAATGTGGATCCACGTCCCAAAAATTTTGTGTTTTGAAGTGTACCTCAAGGTGTAAGACCTGGGTGCACGCACCTCCCGTTTCCAGGTCTATCACGGCAGTACAATAAATATTGACAACACCATTGGAGAAGTAAGCATCAAACAATAAACAAAGTCTTATGCTTGACTGAAACTATGTAAAAATTCACAAATCTTTGTCTTTAATTGTGTGGATATGTTGAAAACGTGACATAAAGCGCGGCTAATTGGTAAGGCTTAGTCTCTTCATGCATCCAAACGTAACATGGTAAGTCTTTAACGTTTTTCCGGCAGCTGGTCATAGTCAAATAACATCATATGAATAAGTATAGCAATATTTTCACACGAAGCGATCAAAATCTTCAATTGTATGGTTGTATATTTGTTTGTTTGTCCAATTACTGGCAGACCCACACCAAATCATGTATTTGGCGGCAGATAAAAACAATGAATTTAAAACGAATAAAGCTTGACCAAAAGACAATAATTAGAGGCATACATCCTTTAATGTAAAGATTGATACAAATTAGTGTCCTTTTGCTGTCTTTCGTCTCGTGCTTCGCTCCCAAAATCGTTCTTCCCCCATGCCCCAGTAATGGCGTCATCGCCACGGTGTCTTATGATCTTGTGACAACTGTCCAGCCTTGAAGGTACGAGATAGGAGAAAGCTGGATTTTTCACTACATTTCATTCCGGGTATGCTCATCACGCCCAGACGGCTCCTTTTCAACCCAGAAATCGTAAAAGCGTGACAATTTACACGAATGGGACCATGCGTTGGCCAGTGACCCGAAGACACCCCGATGCCGGTTACCTGACCAACTCGTTTACACAGATTCAAAACTTTTTTCAGGAGAGAACCTAGACGTCCAAGGAGAGGAGTGCTGATTAGATGCACTTGCAAATTGCTTTGTCGTTGGTCTTTTTGTTTTTGTTGTTTGGTCTTTTATGTGGCTTAAAGGATAAAGCTTGATGTTTTGATCGGTGGGAACGTCTACTTGACGACTTGCTAACATCGTAACGGGGACCAGGACGTAGACATGGGCCGGACCTCGAAGAGACACTGAACGCTCACCGCGTGTCGAGCAGTTTTACCGGTCAATGGCATGCTCGAAGTTCTGTTTATACTCTAAAATGCTATAAGCTGCAACAAGTTCCATATTGATCATGACAAACATTTTTAGATAGTGCGAATGGGCCGTGTCCATGAGGGTAAATCTTTGTATAAGTTTTAGCTCACAAACAACCAAAATATCAATTAAGCAGTTGACATCCCATGACCAGTGGTATGCTTCCTAGCGACCCGCAACTAGGGCAGGCCCCCCGCCGCCGTCGTCGGGTCCTGCTGATTTCTCTTGGTGCACTGTGCCTCATCGTGGTCGGTGCTTTAGCCATTGGCTTCGGAATTAAGGGCAAAGACAACGATAAGAGCATATCAACACATGGCAATAAGCACGGGCCCGCGACGGAAGCGGTTTCTTCAATGGCTGACACGAAGAACACGATCGTCCCCTCCGCACCCGAATCAGGTACGTGTGAAGGTGTAAAATTGAGGAAAGACCAGAGTTGAAATTAGAAACTGATTTGATACTCGGTAGCCTTGAAGTACATGGGTATCTCCTGGGTCCATTTGAAATTTTTAATAAAGCTACCTATTGCAGATCATTGTTGAGTTCGGACAATTGTTATTCTATGACGTACTGCTACTAAAAAGCTGAGACGTGTGCGTTCCTTGATTTTGAACAAGATCGTTCGTTCTGCTCGCTACTTTGACATGGTGCACATATAATCTATTATCCCTATCACAGCGCCGGCTACTGTTGTGGAGCCCGTGAAAGCTCCTGTTTCCGAGTCCAAGCCCAGTGCTCCCGCGACTACCACAAAGGTAGACGACTCTGACAAGATCCTGACGTTTGGGGACGGAGAGAGGAACCCCCTCGGTCCTTTGTTCGGTGCTCTGCCTGGCGCTGCGGCTATCAATGGCGCTTTCAATACCCTGGCTGCCAGCGCTGCCAATCTGGCTGGCTTGCAAGTCTGCTATCCTCAGAACGGTGAGGAGCTGAAAGGGATGACGGAAAGCGGGAGCTCCTGCAGCGTGATCATTTTGAAGAAGGGGTCGTCCGACAAGTACACTTTACCCTCGACTGTAATCGTAACCTCTCGTAAGATCGTCTTGGGTCATCCCATCGACCTTCCGCAGATCCATCCTGACAAGGAAGTGTACCGCCTTTTCGAGGTAAAGCCTGGCGGCAGCTTGGATATTCGTTTCGTGAGCCTCTTCCGCCCGTCTCCACGGAAGGTGGACGAGAACCTTAGTGTTATCGTTGCGGGCGTTGCGCTTGTGGAGCTGGGGGGCTACATGCGGGGCACAGCTTGTATTTTCCGACAGCCCGCGCAAACATTTGAAGCTTTCGTGAAATCACTCGAAACCCCCTTTGCACGCAAACGCATTGTGGGTGGTTTCGTCTTGGTTCTGGGAGGGACTTTCTTTTGCTATGGATGTCAAGCTCTTCGCTGGGCACCTTACGGGTCGCCTAATGTCAATGTTGTCCAGATCGGACGGGATTATCTAGTCATGGCCGGCTCGAATGTGTGCATCGGATGCTATCACGTTGCCTATTCACCCTACGGTTCTGCAATCAGTGTGGGAAATGCCATGGGAGTCTTTGGTGGCGTGAATATCCGAATTGGAGGCGGAACGATCGGATCCTCCGTGCTAAAAGGACAGTTTGGTGAGTAAAACAAAGTGGATGCATTGTATATGAGATATCGCTTCTGCATACACATTAATGGAGGAAAACAACAACTCATCATATTTATGACACCTAGGTGCTGGACAAAATTTATTCGTCGGCGGCGGAGTGCTTGTGAATGTGGGTCACCAGCAGCAGACTGCTTTTGTCTGCCTCATTCGTGCAGGATATGCCATGACTGCTGTTGGATCAGGAGTAATGGTGCTTATTGCAGAGCTCGAAAATCGTGCTTGGGGTGTTGCCGGTATCAACGGTGCTGGTCAAGTGTACGCGAATGGAGCTGGAGTCCTTGACAAGACCGGAGGAGAAGTTGTAAATTGTGCAAGCTCTGTCTACCAGGCCATTGTGGGTGGAAGTTCTTATCTTGGCACTGGAGACATGAACATTGTGGGCGAGCAATATGCCCGTGTCACGGTGACCCTGGATCAGAATGGTGTCGGACTGACCTTCTTCAACGGTGCGGGACAGACAAGTTTGATTTATGTGCCAAGTTTCGTGTCGGCAGTTGTCCGTTCGCAGAAG
>Ga0102934_1002692_pt1 | contig 12212 bp, 9 predicted proteins | sample SalPonR2_A_D1_MG_FD_78175 | JGI IMG/M metagenome (GOLD analysis project Ga0102934, IMG submission 78175) | Salt pond soil microbial communities from South San Francisco under conditions of wetland restoration - Salt Pond MetaG R2_A_D1_MG | ecosystem: Environmental > Aquatic > Marine > Intertidal...
AGAAAACAGGACAGCCCGAAGAGAAGAATTTTTAATGAAAACAGTCCGAGGGTTCCCATTGCTTGAGTGATCAATTGTTCGTTGCCACCCTGGTGAATTTCCGGGAGAAGAATGAAGAGCAGCGCCATCAGCAGAACCGCAGAAATATCATCGAATTCGGCGACGTCGAGAAGAAATTCCCCTTGTGGTGAATTGAGGTCGCCGCTGTCCTGCCAGGCGGCCACGGAAATGCCGACGCTGGTGGCACTAAGAGCGACACCTACAATAAGTGCAGTAATCCAGCTCATATCCAGAACGTAGATGGCGGCGAGATAACCGACAAGACCGCTGAAAACCAGGTTGCAGCTACCTACCAGGCTCGCTTTAGGGAGTTGTTTGAGCAGACCCCGCAGGTTGCTTTCGAGACCGACGCGAAAAAGCAGAGTGGTCAGACCGACTGTCCCCAGGTAGAAGAGGACATCCTGGCCAGCCGAACCGAGGAAGCCCCATTGTTCGTTAACCACTCGCAGCAGAACTCCAAGTATCAAATAGCCGACGATTGCCGGTAGGCCGGCACGATTGAAGGCCAACTTGATGAGCATAACTAACACTACCAGTATGCCGGTAATGAGGATGATGGTCGGATAAACGATGCTTTGAGATTCCACGCGTCCTCTTTATCTTTAAATGCTATCGAATTTCCGTTCGCAAAACCGTTCCCCCTCCCCCCGCCGTAACTGCGTCAATCTGCGGCCTTGCTTGTGCGGCGTATATGTCTGCGCCTTTAGTTCAAGTCCATAATTTTTCAGCCATAATAAAAAATCCTCGGCTGCAATTCGACAGACTGGATTGTGCTTATCCAGAGTTTCCGGATGGAGACAGTCTGCTTTCACTATAACAGCGACTGTTCAAGTGGCAACTTTTCGCCCGTAAAAATCGATGAGATCGCAAAAACTCTTCGACTGCTGTGTTGCTGCCATTGCCGCGCTGCTTCGACGTCCGTAAGCAGACCTCATTGCACGGCTATTACGTCCCTTGTAGGTGCCGCTCAAAGCTGAGCCTTCTCAACATTTATGTTCTTTCGAAAGTATCAAAATTGACATGGATTCCTTGCATATTCTTGGTTGAATGATAGCGTTAAATAACCAGGTAAAAATTAAATGGAATGGAGTTGCACGTAGGCAGGGTTGATTGACTGAACAATCAAAGTTGCCATGCAGAGGAAGTGAAATGTGAGGTTTTTTGGAATTGCTGATGCCGGATTTGTCGATAATCAAAGTGCTCAAGGAACCGATAGTATCGGACCATCAACTAAGGAGTTTGCTCCATGGCTGATAAAACCAATAAAATTGTCAGCCTGACGATGAACCCGTCCATTGATCTGTCCATCAAGGTCCGCCAAGTGCGGCCGGCCGATAAACTGCGTGGACAAATAACTCATCGCGATCCTGGTGGTGGTGGCATTAATGTCGCACGGGCGATCATCTCTCTGGATGGCCAGGCGCTTGCTATTTTCCCTGCGGGCGGTCCTGCGGGAACATTTTTGCAGGATCTTCTTGAGGCACAGAAGGTTCCATGCCGGATTCAGGAAATTAGTGGCATCAATAGAGAAAACTTTACCGTTTTCGAGGAGGACAGTGGCCATGAGTATCGCTTTGTTCTGCCGGGACCGGAACTGACAAAAGAGGAATGGCAGGCCTGCCTGGATCTGCTTGCTGCCCTCGACCCAGTGCCGCAATATCTGGTTGTCAGTGGCAGCCTGCCACCCGGAGTTCCGGACGATTTTTATGCGCGGGTTGCCAGGTGGGCTCGCAAAGCTGGGGCAAGGCTGGTGCTCGACAGCTCAGGGGCAGCCTTGAAGGCCGCACTTGATGAAGGAGTTTATCTGGTCAAGCCGAACCGGCGTGAACTGCAGGATTTATCCGACCGACCGATTGAGAGTGACGATGACGAAGTCCAATTCTGTCAGAAGATGATCGCAGATGGCCAATGCGAAGTCATCGCCCTGACCCTCGGCAACGAGGGGGCGGTGTTGATTACTGCCGAAAAGAGCCGAAGGGTCAAAGCTCCAGAGCTTGAAACGAAGAGTTCGGTCGGCGCCGGTGACAGTTTTGTTGCCGGTATGGTGTTGGGTCTGGTTCGTGAGCTGTCACTTGGAAAAGCCTTCTGTTACGGCAACGCTGCAGGAGCTGCAGCACTTCTGACTCCGGGGACGGAACTGTGTTTGAAAGAGGACGTCGAGGATTTATATGTGCAGCTATGTTCTGCTTGGCTCAACCCTTGACCGGATCAAGTGATGAGGTGGGATAGTTAAGTTTGTCTGGACAAATTGTTTATTGCTTATATGTGGGGTTATTTGATGGTTGACGATCATCAGGCCCGCGAACAACAGGGAGGATAACATGGCAAATGAAGAAAAAAATATCAATATTTATGACTATGCAATGGAGATGGAACTGGATGGCAAGTCATTTTATGCCAAGCAGGCAGCAGAATCCGAATCCGCCGGCTTGCGGACGATCTTTTCACGCCTGGCCGAGGACGAGCAGAAACATTATGACACGATCAAGAAGCTGAAAGACCGCTCGGGTCCTCTGGAGATGGCAACATCGACCGGACTTGAAGAATCCAAAAACGTTTTCCAGGAGTTGAAGGAGAGGGGGCAAACTCCTGACAAATTATCTGAAGATCTTGAGGGTTACCGATATGCTATGCAGGTTGAAGCGGAAAGTTTCCGTCTCTATGAGGATGCTGCCGCCAAAGAGGATGATGAATCCGTGCGGCGCGTGTTATTGCGTATTGCCGAGGAGGAACATGACCACTTTAATATTCTTGAAAATATTTACCATTTCGTCAATGCTCCGAACCAGTATCTAGCGTGGGGCGAATTCAGCAATCTTGATGAGTTCCGTAATTTCGGTCGAGATGTTGACATTTTGGAGGGCAAAGAGGACCTGTAACCTTTAACTTGAGGCTATAAGTTAAAGTTACTGGTGATTAACCGGAAAAAGCCATGAATAATGGCTTATGGAGACCCTGATGCGACGGATATTTAAACTGAATGAACTAACCGGTTACCACCTTCAGGCTAAGGATGGTGAAATCGGTAAGATATTGCAGGTTTACTTTGATGATCAACAATGGGTTACGCGTTATTTTGTTGTTCGCACCGGGAACTGGCTACTTGGTCAAGAGGTCCTGATCGTACCCTCCACCGTCACCGGCATCGACGTAGAGAATCAGCATCTGATCGTTGATCTTAGTCTTGAACAAATTAAAAATAGTCCTCCAGTCAACACCGAAGTGCCTGTTTCACGGCACTATGAAGAACAATATTATGCTTATTACGGATGGCAACCCTATTGGAGTACGGGATCTTTACCGACGGCTATCGGGCCTTTGCCGGCAATCTATACACCGATTGATGTGGAAAAGCCCGAGAAACCCGAACACCCCAATCTCCGCAGCAGTAAAGAAGTGAGTCGGTATCATCTTCATGCCGAGGATGACCAGGTCGGCCGTGTCGCGGACTTTCTTCTAGAGGAAGAAACCTGGTCAATAGCCTATCTTGAGATTGATACCGGCTCCTGGTTTGCCAGTAAAAAAGTGCTTATCTCACCATCCTGGATTCAGAAAGTCGACTGGGCAAAAAGAGAAGTCAGCGTCAATGTTGTTGCTGATCTGATAAAATCAGCTCCGGAATATGATGCGGCAAAGCGCGTCAGTTCGGATTACCAGTCTGCCTTGCACAAACACTATGAGCGAAGACTTTAAAAATGAGCAGCTGCAGGCTGATTTTCAGCATTTCATCGTTGTTTTTAGCAGTACTTAACTATCCCTTAACTTTTGGTTTTTAACCACTTAATGGCATCTACCGGACAGATCTCGTCACAGGCACCGCAATCTGTGCATTTTTGCTTGTCGATGATGAATATCTGGTCGCCTTCGCTGATAGCAATTACCGGGCAGACTGGTACGCAAGTGCCACAGAGAATGCATTCGTTGTCAATATAATGGGTTCCCATCTATAGGTTCTCCTTTTTTGATGGTTCATCACATATCTCTTATCGCAATCTGCTGGATCGCTCTGTTTTAGTCAGAAGAGAAATTTGATTATTTGCGTTGTCTCTGTCTCAACCAAATATGACTCCTTCATCTGAGTGTTGCATTTATAAGTTCATCCGGCACTTCTCTCATCCTGCTGTCAACCACTCCCAGGCCTCATCCACCTGACCTTCACCAAAGCAGCGGCAGGTCGTCAAGGTGAGCATGGAAAAGAAGCGTACGCTCCATCTCTGGATTTCACTACCACCAACCAGCGCCAGACGCTCTATGTCCTTGAAATGTTTGGCATCGAACTTTAAATCTTCCCATAACCCCCCCAGGTCGGCATGAGGAAATGCCTGCAGGTCTATCAACACCTTAATCTTTCCAGCCGTTTCAATCGTGCCCTCCAGTTCATCGGTGATTTGTTGTATTTCTTCCTGCGCCAGTGGTTGGGTAATCCGATAAGCGACTGCATCGTTGGCAATCTTGTTCAATCTTTCGTACATAATTTAACCTCCTGCGCATTAGAGTTATTGTGTCTATTCAGCCCCGCCCCTGCGAGAAGCACCTGGCAACTCAATAATTACGGACTATTAAGGTCTTTGTGTTGCCGTAATTAAAAGCTAACAGATTCTTAGATTATTTCCAGTCATGGCGAATCTCTGTTTTCAGCTGAAGCAAAACAATAGTTCCTTGTTTTTTTAATAATCCGATCTAAACTTTATTAGGAGCCTGCCGGACTATGCATGAGCCGGCTGCAAATCCAGCTGTTTGGCTCAGATTTCCGCTCCTTTTTGGTCCATAGCTACGGCTATGACCCCGCAAATGACCGAAAATCTGTTCTCAAACTTCTGAATCTTCGCTGCGACTCGTATAGTCCGACAGGCTCCTGGTGTTAAGTGGATAACCGCCTGTTTTTTTAAAGCAGGCGCCCTGTTTTAAAAAAGATCAAAGGAGCAGGACATGAAAATTGGTGCAAACTATCTCGGGGAGGGACGCTGTGAATTTGTCGTCTGGGCCCCGCAAGTAAAAGACATGGCGATACATATGATCAGGCCTGACGAGAGCATCATACCCATGACAAAACTTACACAGGGTTACTGGCACCTGCTGGCAGAAGAAATTATGCCGGGAACAGACTATTTCTATCAACTCGATAAAGACATTGAGCGGCCTGACCCCGCATCCTCTTGTCAGCCGGAGGGCGTTCATGGGCCTTCCCGGGTTGTTGATCAGAACGCCTTTAAATGGACGGATCAGGATTGGCGTGGACATTCACAGGAAAAATTGATCATCTACGAACTCCATGTCGGTACGTTCACCCCCGAGGGCACCTTTGCCGGAGTGATATCGAGAATTGCCGACCTTAAGGCTATGGGAGTCACTGCGATTGAATTGATGCCCGTTGCTCAATTTCCCGGGGAACACAATTGGGGCTATGATGGCGTGAATCCTTTTGCCGTGCAGAACAGCTATGGCGGCGTGCAGGGCTTAAAAGAACTGGTTGATGCCTGTCATCACCAAGGCCTGTCGGTGGTTCTGGATGTTGTTTACAATCACCTTGGCCCCGAAGGCAATTATCTGGGCGATTTCGGCCCTTACTTTACCAGCCGTTACAGCACCCCTTGGGGCGACGCCATCAATTTCGACGGGCCGAGGAGTGACGAAGTCCGCAAGTATTTTAGTGATAATGCCTTGTATTGGTTGCAACACTTTCACGTCGATGCGCTACGTCTGGACGCTATCCATGGCATCTTTGATTTTTCCGCCAAGCCATTTTTACAGGAGCTGGCAGAAAAGGTTGGTGCCTTCGCTGAAAAACAGGGTCGAATCTTTCCTTTGATCGCTGAAAGCGATCTCAATGACGTTCGCGTGATCCATCCCATTGAACAGCATGGCTACGGTCTGGATGCCCAGTGGAACGATGATTTCCATCATGCCCTGCATACGTTGCTCACCGGTGAACAGCATGGTTATTATGCAGACTTCGGGGCAGTTGAAGACCTGGCTAAAGCTTATCGGGAGGGCTTTGTTTATTCTTGGCGCTATTCGCCCTACCGGCAGCGTCATCATGGCAGCTCTTCGGCCGATCGACCTGCCAGGCAGTTGGTTGTTTACAGCCAGAATCATGATCAGGTGGGTAATCGCACGAGCGGACAACGGTTGATTACGCTGGCAGGCTTTGAGGCAGCCAAGCTGGCAGCAGCGGCGGTTCTTTTTGCTCCTTACATCCCGTTACTATTTATGGGGGAAGAGTATGCTGAGGAGGCTTCTTTCCCCTTTTTTGTCGACTTTGCCGATGCTGAACTTCAAACAGCCGTCAGAGAGGGGCGCAAAAAAGAATTCCAGGATTTTGACTGGTCTGACGAGCCGCTCGATCCAAATTCCCTGGAGACTTTTCTGCGCGCGAAGTTGAACTGGCAAATACGATGCCAGGATCAGCATGGTGTCATGTTGGATTTTTATCGGACCCTGATTAAGCTGCGCCTGGACTTGCCGGCTCTGGCGCAGCTTGACAAACAACAGCTGGAGGTGTCTTTGCCGGTCGGTGATCAGCTGATCTTGATGCGGCGTCGGCACGAGCGCTCGCAGGTGCTTGTTCTTTTGAATTTTAGTCACGAGGAGATTTCTTTTCCCTTTCCCGCTCAGTCGGGAACCTGGGAGAAATTGCTGGATTCAGCAGAATCCCGTTGGGCCGGTCAAGGCAGCGCGTTGCCGGAAAGCACCCGCGGCGTACAGCAAATATCGATGGCACCATTGAGCGTGGCTCTTTACCGTTTCAATCTCTTGCCGGAGGGGTCTCTGTGATGCGGATACCGAAGGCAACCTACCGTATCCAGTTTAATCCTGACTTTGGTTTCCGCAAAGCGCTGGAGATCATCTCCTATCTCGCCGATCTGGGTATCTCCGATATATATGCTTCGCCGATCTTTCAAGCCAGAAAGGGTAGTGAACATGGTTATGACATAGTCAATCCCGCTGAACTGAATTCCGAGTTGGGTTCTGCAAAGGATTTTTGCCAGCTTACTCACCAGGTCAAAATATTGGGTCTGGGTTGGCTGCAAGATATGGTTCCCAACCACATGGCCTTTGATGCACAAAACCCTTTTATTGCCGATATCCTGGAAAATGGACCTGGTTCCGTTTTTAATGGCTATTTTGATGTCGACTGGGATCATTATGATGAGGCTATCCGTGGCAAGATTCTGGCCCCATTTCTCGGTAGCTTCTACGGCCAGGCTCTGGAGTCAGCGGAACTCAGGCTGGACTACACTGAGAGCGGCTTTGCTGTAAATTACTATGATCATCACTTCCCCCTCAAAACCGAAAGCTATCTGACAATCCTTGCTCAGGCCATTCCTGATCTGCTTCATGATTTGGGAGAGGAGCATTCTGATTATATGCAGTTGCTTGGTGTGCTTTATATCCTTAAGACACTGCCCGGCGAAATTGACGCTGACGAGCGTCACGACAAGGTCAAATTCATCAAACAGGCCCTCTGGGCACTTTATGACAAAAACCCGACGATCCAACGAGCTATTGATGTAGCAGTACGGTTTTTTAACGGACGTCAAGGTGAGCCGGAGAGTTTCAACGCGCTGGAGGCTATCCTTGCCGACCAATGGTTTCGCCTCTGTTTCTGGAAAGTCGCCACCGAAGAGATCAATTATCGCCGGTTTTTCAGTATCAACGACTTGATCTCTGTGAAAGTTGAAAATGAAGATGTCTTTCTTTCTACCCATGCTATGCCTTTGCGTTTGCTGCGGGAGGGTCAAATCACAGGACTCAGAATCGATCATATCGACGGTCTCTTTGATCCGTCAGCTTATCTGCGGCGTCTCAGAAAGGAAACACCGGCAACCTATATAGTGGCTGAAAAAATTCTGGACTGGAAGGAACCTCTTCCCGATTGGCCCGTTCAGGGAACCACAGGTTATGATTTTATGCACGTGGTCAATGGCATTTGTTGTCAGGGAAACAATGAAAAAGCCATGTCACGCCTCTACCGGAGCTTTACCGGAGCACGTCAGTCCTTTTCCGATCTGGCCTATGAAAAGAAGAAACTGATTATCAAACGGCACATGTTCGGTGATGTCAATAATCTTACCTGTCTCCTTAAAAATATCGCCAGCCGTCATCGTTATGCCAGTGACATCACAATGGACAGTATGAAACAGGCGATAGTCGAAGTCCTGGCGTTGTTGCCTGTCTACCGTACCTACCTGGGTCCTGATGAAATACGGCAACTTGACTGCCGGATAATTGAGAAATCTATCGCTCTGGCGAGAGACAAAAACCCTGAACTTCTAAACGAGCTGGATTATCTCGGTAGGGTCCTGATGTTGCAGATGGAGGAATTTCTACCCGCCGAGGAGCGCCCCCAGTGGTTGCATTTCACCATGCGTTTCCAGCAATTCAGTGGGCCCATCATGGCCAAAGGTCTCGAAGATAGCGTCCTTTATAGCTACAACCGATTGCTGTCCCTTAACGAAGTGGGCGGCAGCCCCGAAAAGTTTGGATTATCACTGGAGGAATTTCATGCCTTTAACCGGACGCGTAGTGAATCCTGGCCTCATTCACTGAATGCCTCAACAACTCACGACACCAAACGCAGCGAAGATGTGCGATCCCGTTTGAATGTTCTCTCCGAGATTCCCCAGGAATGGGGGCGTCAGGTCAAAAACTGGAGCCGTATTAACCGAAGTCTGAAGAGTACAATCAAGCGTCATAAAGCCCCGGATAAAAACGATGAATATTTCCTTTACCAAACCCTGATCGGTGCTTTTCCCTGCGCGAACGAGAGTGATCCCGTTTTTTTGCCCAGAATCAAGGACTACATGGTCAAGGCGGTGCGTGAGGCCAAGGTCCATACGGCGTGGATCAAACCGGATGAAGCTTACGAAGAGGCGGTTCTGTCTTTTGTTGACAAGCTTCTGACCTTGGATGGGGAAAATGCTTTCCTGCGGGAATTTTTGCCTTTTAAACGCAAGGTGGCTCATTTCGGGATGCTCAACTCCCTGACCCAGACGCTGATCAAAATGACCGCTCCAGGCGTTCCGGACTTTTATCAGGGTACCGAATTCTGGGATTTCAGCTTGGTTGATCCTGACAATCGTCGGCCTGTTAATTATGCAAAACGCAAATCCTCCCTGCGGGAAATTCGCCAAAGATCGCTAAGTGACTTGCCGGAATTGATCACTGAATTGCTTGCAACCATGGAAGACGGACGAATCAAGCAATTTCTTGTTTATCAGGTACTCAACCTTCGTCATCGCATCCCCTTGCTGTTTGAGGAGGGGGATTATCTTGCTCTGGAGGCAAGCGGGCCCGGTAAAGATCATGTAATTGCCTATGCCCGCAGACATAAAGATAGCTACGCGATTACGGTGGCGCCACGCTGTCTAGCAGGGTGGATTCAGGAAGGCACCCTGCCTTTGGGGGATAATGTATGGCAGGAGACATATCTGAAACTGCCGATGCCTGATCAAGTCGGGTGGCAGGATATGCTCAGCGGAGCACATTTGTCAGGAGGATCGAAGGTAGCGATCGGCAGCATTCTGAACCGGTTGCCTGTGAGTCTCTTGCTTAATGCCGGGCATTGACCTTTGTGGTGCTGTCGTGATTGGCGTGGCCGATAATATTCAGCGATCACTTCTGGTCGGACGTGACACTAAGATGCCGGACTATATCGTTCTGCTTGCGACTCTGAGTGGGTTTTCAATGTTCGGCATGAACGGATTTGTTCTTGGACCCTTGGTTGCTGCGCTTTTTATTGCGTTCCGGGAAATTTTTATGCGGGAATTTAACCCCTCGGAAAGCGGAAATTCCAATGAAAATTCGGCCTGTTGATTAATTGTGCCGAGTGCGTGGACATAAAAGCTAATAGTGAAATGAACGGCGGTGATCATGAAGACTGACAAACAGCGCAAATTGATAAAAGCAAGTGAAATAAACGCCTGGCTCATTGATAAAACGCCGCTGCAGATCGCTAAAAAAACCGCCCGTCTGGATCCTGTCCAACAGGAGGCGATTTTTCGGCAGATAGACCGGGAGTTGTCGCTGGATGTTTTTAAACAGCTCAACGTCGCCCAGCAGGAACGGATGCTGACGGTAGTGGCGCAGGAACTCGCCTTTTACCTGGTCGAAGAACTGGACCCCGATGATCGAGCGCGGTTGTTCAATGAACTCCCTGCTGCTGCGGTGGAAGGCTATCTGGCGGAACTCAGCGCTGAAGAACGCCGCCTCACTAACCAGCTGCTCAGCTATCCGGAAGAATCGGCCGGGCGCATCATGAGTCCTGAGTTTCTCGCTTTGCGCCCGCAGATGGAGGTTGCTGAGGCGCTGGGTTTTATCCGCAAATACGGCCACAAGGCTGAAACCATTCACACCCTGCCGGTGACCGATGAACAGAACCGGCTGGTGGGGCTGTGTGAACTGAGCGATCTGGTCCTAAGTACTTCCTCACAGCGGGTATCTGAGATCATGCACAAAGATCTCCATGCCGTAACAGCGGACGCTGATCAGGAAGAGGTTGCCCGTCTCCTGCAAGCTGCAGATCTGCTGGCCATACCGGTGGTGGATGAGGATCGGATGCTGCTGGGGATCGTCACCGTTGATGATGCCATGGATATTCTGACCTTGGAGGAGGGCGAGGATCTGGCCCGTTCCGGCGGGGCAGAACCTCTGGGACGTCCTTATTTTTCTGTTTCAGACTTTCGCCTCGCGAAATCGCGGGTGCTGTGGTTGGTGATACTGATTTTCGCCGCTACCCTGACGGTGCAGGTGCTTAATTTGTTTGAATCAACGTTGGAAACGGCCGTAAGCCTTGCTCTGTTTATTCCCCTGTTGATCGGCACCGGCGGCAACGCCGGCGCTCAGTCCTCCACGACCATCGTGCGCAGTATGGCGGTCGGAGATGTCCACCCCAGCGACTTTGTTCGTACCATCGTGCGCGAAGCACGCGTCGGTTTTCTGCTGGGGGCCATGCTGGGCCTGCTCAGTTATCTGCCGGTCAGCCTGTATGCTGGAAACGCTCTGGCGCTGGTGGTTTCACTTGCGCTGGTTTCAATCTGTACCCTGGCCTCTGTGGTCGGCTCGATCATGCCGATCGCTGCCCGCTTCTTCGGGGTCGATCCGGCGGTTGCCAGCGCGCCTTTTGTCACCACCATCGTCGATGCTACCGGCTTGCTGGTCTATTTCCTGATCGCGAAAGCGGTTTTGAATCTCTGAGTTAAAAAAGAGCTGTATTGACACAGCGTCTTTACGTCAAAGGAGTGTTGCATGACAAACAAAGATGAACAAAAAAATAATCATCAGCACCAGAGTGAACATGATGAGCATGACGGGCATGACAAGCATGACGGGCATGACGGGCATGACGGGCATGACGGGCATGACGAGCATAATGGCCACGAAAACCATCATGCGATGATGGCCGCCGATTTCCGGCAGCGCTTCTGGATCAGCCTGGTGCTGACGGTTCCGATCCTGATTCTCTCGCCGATGCTGCAGTCCCTATTCGGGTTTGCTGAGGTTATCTCCTTTCGCGGCGACCTCTATGTGCTGCTGGCCTTCTCCTCGGCTATTTATTTTTATGGCGGCAAGCCTTTTCTAACCGGACTCTACGACGAGATCAAAGATAAACAGCCGGGGATGATGACCCTGATCGGCATGGCGATCAGCGTCGCTTATTTTTATTCTGCGGCGGTCGCGCTGGGTTTGGCGGGCTCAGTTTTTTTCTGGGAGTTGGCTACCCTGATTGACATCATGCTCCTTGGGCATTGGATCGAGATGAAGTCGGTCATGGGGGCCTCTCAGGCACTCAACGAACTGGTCAAGCTGATGCCATCCGAGGCTCATCGGGTGAATGAGGATGGCTCAGTTGAAGATGTGCAGGTCGACAAACTAGAAAAAGGCGATCTGTTCCAGGTGAAGCCAGGGGAGAAGGTTCCCACCGATGGCACGGTCAAGGAAGGATCGTCGCGGGTCGATGAATCGATGGTAACCGGCGAGTCCCGCCCGGTGCGCAAGGAAGAAGGCGAGCAGGTCATCGGCGGCACCATTAATGGCGATGGAACCCTGAAAGTGGAAGCAGAGAAGGTTGGCGAAGAGACCTTTCTTTCCCAGGTGATTGAAACGGTGCGCGACGCCCAAGAATCAAAATCCAGATCTCAGGGGCTTGCAGA
>Ga0102934_1002695_pt1 | contig 12202 bp, 7 predicted proteins | sample SalPonR2_A_D1_MG_FD_78175 | JGI IMG/M metagenome (GOLD analysis project Ga0102934, IMG submission 78175) | Salt pond soil microbial communities from South San Francisco under conditions of wetland restoration - Salt Pond MetaG R2_A_D1_MG | ecosystem: Environmental > Aquatic > Marine > Intertidal...
ATTTAATTGATCCCGCTAGCAAGTGGTATCGATATATTTCAGCAAAAGATACAGTTTATATTAAAAAGATACCGCCAACAACAATATATAATCCTGCTGAATTTGAAAAATTGGTTGTCGAACCCTGGAAGGAGCAAACAAAAACGCTTAAAAAAGCAGTCCCCAATGAGGATAATCGCAGACTCTGGAATCAATATGCAGCAGGCGAGGGAATTAATTCTACTGACTGGTATTACAATTACATTCCAAATTACGAAGAGGTTCCCTATTATGATTGGCATTATGGATGTTCACCAACTTCAGCTGCTATGTGCCTGGGATATTATGATCAAATGAGTATAAAATCTGGATTCGAAAAATATGGATTATTTGTATCATATTATTATACTGAAAAAGATGAGCGGGAAGATGAGACCGATTATCAAATTCCGGACATACAAAAAATTCTTGCTGACAAAATGAAAACTAAAGGTGACGGAACAACCTATATTTGGAATATTCCAGAAGGTATTGAAAAAGCAGCTACAATTAAAGGTCATGGATGCGATGCTGATGGTGATGGTTCGGGATACGATCTTAATTATGGCCGTACCAGTGTTGTCAATCAAATCAAAAAAAGACCCTGCCTTATGAATACTTATGATCATACGGTGGCTGTTGTCGGTTATAAAAGAAGAGAGACAGATTGGGGGACAGCCAAATACAAATTTTTTGTACATGATACCTGGGATGGACAATTACATTGCTGGAATTTTAAGGATTTGTATTCTATGGTAAAAATTGATGTTAAGAATCCTCGCAATGGCGATCTAAAAATAATTTCACCTTATTCTGATTACCGTTATAATTCCCGTGGACTTGGCCAGGATTTAAGAACTAATATTGGCAATACAATAGTATGGGAAACAACAAATCCAGATTACGGAAGTGTTGATATTATTTATCGGTCTCCTTATGATACAATTTTGATTGCTGATCATACTGAAAATGACGGAGTTTTTGTCTGGCATACACCAGAAATCCAGGAAACAAATGCAGCCCGGATAGATCTGATCTGGTATGATGTCTTAGATAATATTATAGCAGAGGATGGATGCCAAAGCGACATTTCGGTTATTTATTATGATCTACCTGCTTTATTTTATGGGCGAAATCTTTTTGCTAATACCTTTCCTGCCTCATATAAAGTAAGCATTCCAGAAAAGTATCCCTGGTCAGTTTTGGCTTTTGGAATCGGCCCTGCTAATGGATATAATATTCTTGAACTTTTTAGCAGTACTTCCTTTGAACATTTAAAAATTAAGCATGAAATTCCATCGACTGATTCCCCCACATATAAAAATAATTTTGTTGTTTTTCATTCCCGTTCTATTGGATTTCCAACTCAACAGTGGTTAGGAGTAAAAACATGGTTTCCAGCAGTAGATGAACCTGAAAATCATACCTTAGACCTGCGTTATTCAGGCCATTCCTGTGGGCTGGGAGATAATCATATAACCTGGGAGCACAAACAGATAGTAGATATTTATAATTTGGTAATAAACCTCCCGAATCTTAGTTACCAGGACACTTTAAAATTTACTCTAGATCTGCCTGATTACACCAGTCTGGATTTGGGATTTGCTCTTTTTACACCCTTGACTACTTATAAATATGATTCTGTGGAAACTGCAAAGGCATTAAACTATTATGCTGATGAAAATGGTGCCGGGCAAGATGAAATTCTGATTATGGACCCAAATAATTACTCCACTCTGTTTACAAAATTAAGCCAGGATACCTGTGCTCTGGTAGTATTTGCCAAAGAACCAGTCTATGGAAGTGTCGATCTAAACTTTAATATTTCGACAGAAGAATTCCCATCTCGTTATAAAAGTATATCCTCTGATTCTTCATTTTTAATTGCCAAAAACCCAACAAGAGTTACTTTTGACACCACACTTCTAAGTGATGATAATACTTTAGGTGCTCTTGCTATTAAGCCTGAAATGTATTCTCAGTGGGGAATCAATTCTATTAATATGTATCCAAAACTTATAGATAATTTTTTCTTTTTTGTTTTTGACACTCTGGCAGCAAGCGAATATCCTTATCCACAAACTAATTTTTGTATTTTTGATTTTACTAATATCGGTTTGCTACCTTTTTGCTCAACATCCCGACTGAATGGTGGTGGTTACGCCCGAGCCCAATTCGATCTATGTGAACCGATTTTAAAAAATAGGACTGTGAGTGAAAATTGGGCTACCGAGGATTTGATAAAAGTCTGGGAATTAAATACAGAAAAAGAACTAAGCAATAAAAATTTGTATTCTTATAATATTTCTCTGGATGAAAGAGGGGTCCCATCATTAGCAAATTTTTCTATGACTGTCATTCCCCTTCCTTCCCAAACAGATACAAGTGATACTACAATTTCTGTTTTCTCAAGGCAAGAATTGAATGGATATTCTCCCAGCTATGATCGTCTGACAGGTATGCAGAGTATAAAATTTGAAGATAGACCAGGCCGTTTTGCCATTATTGTCTGGACTGATAATGTGGTATCTACATCCTATGAATTAAATATCGATATGGAAGAAATAACAGGATTTCAGGAAAAACATAATACTGCCAAAGAATTTTATTTAAAACAAAATTATCCCAATCCCTTTAATCAATCTACTATTTTTGAATATGGTCTTGCCAGAAATTCAAATGTTGTCATCTCAATCTACGACAACAATGGTAATTTAGTAGAGACAATAGCCAAAGAATATAAAAATGCTGGCAACCACAAAATAAAATGGACTGCTACAAGATATACCAACTGGTCTCTATTTTTACAGAATTGAAGCAGGAAATTATAGTGATGTAAAAAAATGTATTTTAATGAAATAACTCTGTAATTTTCTGCTCAAATAACTTGACTATTATTCAATAGGTTAGTACAATTTATTTGAGGATATAAATAGTATTAAATCAGAAATGAATATAAGGAAATATAATTTTTTTTCATTCTGATTAGCTTTCTAAATATGTTTTGGTATTCCTATTAGCCCAATGTGACTGACGATGCGGAGCCTTACATTACAATTTTTTTTGCTTAAAAGGGTGATAAAATTCTTATTTATTCTCCCTGAAAAAATTAAAATGCTGGAATTGACAACCTTTTTTTTAAATATATGTCAAATTTCAGAGTGTACTGAAATTTTTATAATTCAATATTATATTTTTATAATATTTAAATTGAGGAGCTGAATATGGTCAGAAAGAAAAAGATCATAATAGCAGGATTAATTATAGTGGTAATTGCCATTTTTGTGACGCTAGTATTAAAAAACAAAGGCACACAACCAATCTCAGTAGAAACAACTTCAGTGAAAAAGCAAACAGTTATTGAAACTGTTGAAGCTACCGGACGTATTCAGCCTAAAACTCAGGTCAAAATAAGTGCTGATGTGGCTGCAAAGATTACAAATCTATTTGTTAATGAAGGCGATAAAGTTGAAAAAGGTGAACTCTTAGTTCAGCTTGACAAAGAAAAATTTTTGGCAACTGTTGAAAATGCAGAAGCAAGTCTTCGGTCTATTATTGCTACAGCCCGGGTTAATCAAGAAAATATGTTCAAAGCTCAGAAAGATTATAAAAGGATAAAGGAACTCTTTGAAAAGAATTTGGAATCTCAGGCTGTAATGGACCAAAATTATGCTGCTGCCAAAGCATCAGAAGCCCAACATCAGGCTGCCCTTGAACAGGTAAATCAGGCTCGAGCAAATTTAAAACAGGCTCAGGATGCTCTCTCAAAAACTTCAATTTACGCTCCCATGTCTGGTACTGTCAGTAAATTGAACAAAGAGGTCGGAGAAATTGCTTTAGGTTCACAATTCCAGGAAGATGTTATAATGATTATTTCCAATATGAGTGGTATGGAAGCGCTAGTAAATGTCGATGAAAATGATATTGTATCTGTTTCAGCGTGGGATAGTGCCAGAATAGAAATTGATGCTCTACCGGATAAGATTTATAGCGGAATTGTTACTGAAATTGCCAGTAGTGCAACCATTACAGGTGAAGGATCGACAAACCAAAAAACAGAATTTGAAGTAAAAATAAATATGATCAATCCGGATCACAATATAAAACCAGGAATGACTGCCAGTAGTGATATTATCACAGCAGTTTTGGATAGTGTCTTGGCTGTACCAATTCAATGTGTTGCCATGAAAACACCTGATCAATTAAAACCAGTTGTAAGCAAAAAAAATAGCAGCGAAGCAATTCTCGTGTCTGAAATACCCGATTCTTATACTACTGATAAAGATGGCTTTGCAAAAGTTGTTTTTGTTGTTGAAAATAAGCGCACCATAGCCCGAGAAGTCAATACTGGAATACAAAGCGATACTCACATTGAAATCATTGATGGCCTGAATGAAGGCGATGTAATAGTAACCGGTAGTTTCCGGACTATAAGTCAGTTACTAAAAAATGATACGCCTGTTCAATTAGCGAGTAAAAACATACCAGGTAACCAATAAATCTTATGAGATATATTCAGGATAAAATCGAAGCTTTTCGCATAGCACTTTTCGCTATAAAAGCCAATCGAAGCAGATCAATTTTAACGACTCTTGGAATAATAATTGGTATAACAGCCGTCACTATCACAATGACCGCTTCTAATGGTCTGAAAAATCAATTTAAAGAGAATGCTGCTGCCATGGGCAAAGATGTTTATTATGTTTCTCGCTTACCATGGATAATAATGGGAAATTTTTCACAATATAGAAATCGAGCGGAGTTGACCTATGAAGATAGCCAGGAATTAATCAAAAATCTCGATCAAGCAAGAAATGTAATACCAACGACAAACACAATGCAAAACATTAAATACCGATCCAGTATTATGGAAGAGGTACCAATTGCAGGTACGACCGAAAGACAAGTGGATATTATTGATGCTTTTCCTGAATATGGCAGATTTATTTCACCCCAGGACGTTCAATATAGAAAATATGTTTGTGTAATTGGATATGAAATAAAAGAGAAACTCTTTGATCAAATCGATCCTATTAATAAGGATATAAAACTAGGCCGCTATAATTTTCGCATAATCGGTGTTATGGAGGAAAGAGGAAGTGCTGGCTTTTTTGGAGGTCCCAATTATGATCGACAGATCTTCGTTCCTGTGACAACCATTATGAAGGCTTATGGAAGTAGAAATAGGGGCTTTTCAATAATTGTCCAGGCTAATGAAGATGAAAATATGGATGATTTTCGCTATTCAGTAATAGGGGAAATGCGCAAAATCAGAAAACTGAGACCTGATGAGCAGGATGATTTCACCCTGAATTCAATGGATACTTTAATGGCAGCCTATAATAGTGTTATGGGAGTAATTGTTCTAATTGGCTTGGTTATCACCAGTATATCACTTTTTGTTGGGGCAGTAGGAGTTATGAATATTATGTTTGTTACCGTTACTGAAAGAACACGGGAAATCGGCATCCGCAAAGCTCTTGGTGCTACTAGTAAGACTATTATGTCTCAATTTTTATTTGAATCCTCATCAATTTGTTTAATTGGCGGAATAATTGGGCTGGTTGTATCTTTTGGAATTGCAAAAATTATTGACGCTTTCTTATTACCGGCCAAAGTTTCTATTCCAATTGCCCTTTTAAGTATAATTATATCAATTTTAGTTGGAATTGTTTCCGGTTTAATCCCGGCTTTTAATGCTGCAAAATTAAATCCTGTGGAAGCACTCCATTATGAATAAGGAATAAACCATGTATATAATGGAAGCCTTTAAAATGGCAATCTCAGCAATCTGGGCCCATAAATTGCGTTCTTCGCTAACTCTTGTTGGAATAATTGCTGGAGTAGCTTCTATTATCGGAGTAATGACCGGAATATCAGTTATCCAAACAACTATGGAAAAGGAAATGAGTGTACTTGGAGCAACAACTTTTCAGGTACAAAAATGGGGGGCAGGACCTACTACAGCCGAAGAAAGACGAGAAATTCGCAAAAGGCGACCTTTAACTGTAGAACATGCTGATGCAATTAGAGAAAATGTTGAGACTGTAAATTTAGTTGGAGCCGAATTATGGGGCTATAATAGAGCGGCCCAATATCGAGACATTAAGACAAATAATAATTTAGTAATGTGTGGAGGAACCAAAGAATATGCTCCTAATAATACTCATAGTATTGCTTTAGGCAGAAATCTAACTAATGAGGATATTCGGATTGGTCGCAATGTAGTTATACTTGGTTTTAAAGTTGCTAATGAATTATTCCCCTGGACAGATCCTATTCACAAAACAATTAAAATTGATGGCCGAAAATTTCAGGTTGTGGGAACTTTTGCGGAGAAAAAATCGGCAATGGGCGGCAGCTATGATAATTATCTACTGATCCCGATAACAAAGTTTAAACAGATATATGGAAGATACCGGGAAGATGGAATCACTTTAAATTCTGTTAATATCACCGTCAATGCAATTTCTCCTGATCAATTAGATAATGCCATTGATGAAACTAGATTGCTTATGCGTCAGCTTCGAGGATTAAAACCGAATCAAAAGGACGACTTTACGATTTTTTCCAATAAGAGTAATATTGATACTTTTAATAAAACTACTGCAGGTATAAAAACCGGTGCCTTTGTGATTGGAATTGTCGCTCTAATAGTGGCAGGAATTGGAATTATGAATATTATGTTAGTTTCTGTTACAGAACGAACCAGTGAAATTGGTTTAAGAAAAGCGCTGGGAGCCACTCGAAAAAATATTATGTCGCAGTTTCTCCTGGAAGCCATAATTCTATGTAATATAGGAGGGATCATTGGAGTTGCCGCTGGATTTGGCCTGGGTAATTTAGTTACTATTTTCACTGGCTTTGATGTCAGTATTCCAATTGGCTGGCTTTTTGGCGGTCTGGCTTTTTGTACTACAGTTGGGGTTCTATTTGGTTCCTGGCCTGCTATGATAGCTTCAAAATTGGATCCGATTAAATCGCTTCGATATGAATAGATTACGCACTTATTATATTCAAAATTTAAAGATAATATCTTAAAATAATTCTTTTGGCGAAAGGTCAATTCTGTAATTTATTTCATAATTAAATTGTTCAGAGTTACAACCTTATCGTTATAAAATTATTATTATACATCAATAAAATCTGTGGATTACACAGATTTGACTGTTAATATTAATTAAAAACTTAGGAGAAAATTATGGCACTCGTAAAATGGGATCCCTTTAGGGATATGGATGATTTTTTTGAGAGATTTAATCGATTTTGGAGCCTTCCGGCTAGATTTTCGCAGGAAGGGCGAGAAGGTCTGGAAACCACAGGCTGGATTCCTGCAGTTGATATCAGTGAAACTGATACTGAATATCAGATAAAAGCAGAAATTCCAGAGGTTAAGAAAAATGATGTAAAGATTTCTTTGGAAGAAGGGATTCTTACAATTCAAGGTGAAAGGAAACACGAAAAAGAGGAGAAGAAAAATAAATATCACAAAGTAGAAAGATGTTTTGGTAGTTTCACAAGGAGTTTCTCTTTACCAAACAATGTGGATGAAGAAAAAATTAGTGCTGAGTTTAAGAATGGTATTCTTTTATTACACCTTGCAAAATCAGAAAAATCTAAATCAAAAGCCAAAGAAATCCCTCTTACTTGAAACAAAATACTGCCCATCAATAATAGGTGGGCAGTATGGTTTATTTTTTTATTGGTTGTTGAAATGCTTTTTGACTTTTGCGATTACCTGGCGTTCTGTCAATTTATCAACAGTTTCGGAATGCAGATTTTTACTAGCAAATGATTTAATTTTTCTGATTTCTGCTACTAATTCCTTTTTAGCCCTTCCTGGCCCTAAAATATAGATTAAATCATACTCTTTCAGAATTTCTATGACTCTTTTATAATAAGATGTGAGATGTTTTTTATATTTTCTAAATATTCTATCTTCTGCAACAATTTCCTGCGGTCCCCACAATGGTTTATTAATTCGTGAACCTCCAGAAGCACGTACTCTTTTTTCTATATTTGAGTGAAGAGTCTGTAATTCATGCTCATTATTTTTAGGTGTTACAATAATAGCTTTGCGGTGATCTATCCATAAACCCACTTTATTTTCCATTGTAACCTCCCCTTAAAAATACTCAAAAATTTATTGGAAAATATTATATCCATTTTCAATATACTTAAAGTTTTCAAAATTAGCAATTTTATTGATTTTTCTGATATGATTTTTTTCACTTTCAAAACTCAATGTTAACTACCGTTAGCAGCGGTTTATCACTTGTTTTTCTGATTGATATCAGAGAAATGGAGCCAATCTATTTTCTATTAAAAGATTAGCAGTTTTAGTACCAAATTGTAAAAAATTGAATATTTTAACAGAGGCCTTTGTGAATCAATTGTTCATGAAGGCTTTTTTATTATAAAGGATTTATAATCTTGAGGGACATCTGGATATTACTTTTTGAAATCATTATGTTGTTAATTAATAATATAATCCTTGGAAAACTGACTCATAATGGATAATATAAAAAGTATTAGCGAGTTGGGGATAACTTTTTCATTTTCATTATGAGAGAAATTAATGAATAATGCCTGCTTCTAGCAGAACTAAAATGAAAAACTAATAATTATTGGATTTTAAAAAAATGCAATAATAGCATTCATATATGCAATCAGTTTAAAATATTAAATCAGTTTAGGAATTTGATTAATATGTTAAATTTTGGATTTAAGTTCATAAACAATTTACTCGAAAAGATCACCTTTCCAGGTAAAAATTTACAGCAAATTAGAATTTCTATTCTGAACAGGTTATTTATGATGGCCTCAATTTTAGGGTTTCCTGCTGTGATCATGGCCGTTGCTGAAGCTTATCATTATGCTCAGTACGTTCCCATGCTAATCTATATCATCGTTTATCTCCCTGTTTTATATCTAACTATCAGATTGGAAAATTATTCTTATAAAATTAAGGCCTCTGTATTATTAATAGCCATTTATATCATTGCCAGTCAAAATTTTTTCATATGGGGCGTTTCCGGGGCTAGTATTCCTCTATTTGTTTTATTAAATATCCTTGTAAGTGTTTTTTACGGAATGAAAAAAGGGTTGATATCAATTGCTCTCAGTTTAATACCATTATCAATAGCCGGTTTTCTTATGAGTAGAGGTCATCTACAACCCAATTTAGATATAATCGACTTGTCAAATAATGTTATTTCCTGGATTACAGCTGCTTCTGTTTTAATTTTGGTATCTGCAATTTCTGTAATTAGTTCAGGCATTTTGCAAACTAATCTAGTAACATCAATTCAGTTTATAAAAAAGCAAGCTGAGGAATTAAGAATAAAAAACAGGCGCTTAAAAGAAGATATCAGTAAAATAAAGAAAACTGAAGAGGCTTTGAAAAAAAGCAAAAATAGATTTCGTCGGTTTTTTGAAGATCTTGGAGATGCTGTTTTTGTAACTTCGCTTGATTCTGATAATTTCGGAGATATTCTTGAAGCGAATATAGAAGCAGAAAAACAAACTGGTTATTCCAGAGATGAACTTTTATCAATGAATATTATACATGATATAAGTATTCAACGAAATAGTGATATTGAGCCATCAGAAATTAAATCGAGAATGTTAGAGGGCAAAAAATTCGAACTAATTGAGAAAAAAGTCCAAAAAGATGGTACGGAATATTGGACAGAAGTAACCATTACCCCAATAGATTATAAAGGCAAAATCGCTTCTTTATCAATTAATCACGATATTACTGAACGTATTTTAGCAGAGCAAGAAAAAGAGGAACTACAAAAGCAGCTTCTACAAACCCAAAAACTCGAATCTGTTGGAACTCTAGCCGGAGGAGTAGCTCATGATTTTAATAACATATTAACTGTTATAATGGGTCTATCTGAAATGTTATTAAAACAAACCGATGAGGAAAATATAAGATATTCACATTTAGAAAATATACATAATTCCAGTAAAAGAGCCGCAAGACTTACCAAACAACTTTTACTTTTTAGCAGGAAGCAGGATATGGAATTAGAGGTTGTAAATATAAATGAAATAATTGAAAGCTTACATAAAATGTTAAACAGATTGATAGATGAAAATATTTCAATGCATCTTGATTTTGGTGAGAATATATGGCAGATCAAAGCTGATAGCAACCAAATGGAACAGGTAATAACAAACCTTGTGGTCAATGCCCGTGATGCTATGCCTGACGGTGGCGAACTTACAATATATACCAAAAATGCCATTATCAATAAAGAAAAGGCCAAAAATATGCCAGATTTAAAAGCTGGTAAATATATAAGGCTTAGTGTAAAAGATACTGGTATAGGAATTGATGAAGAGATAAAGGATAAGATCTTTGATCCCTTTTTTACTACTAAAGGACGCACTGAAGGTACCGGAATGGGCCTATCAGTAGTCCACGGAATTATCAAAGAACATGGGGGACTAATAAATGTTTTTAGTGAAGATGGCAAAGGTACAGCTTTTAATATATATTTACCTGCAATAAAAGAACAAAAACTAACGACTGAATTGGAAAATACTTCTGAAAATTTTGAAGACTATGCAGGCGATGGAGAATGCATTCTGATCGTAGAAGATGAAAAAAATGTTTTATCATATTTAGAAAATATACTGGGTAATTATGGTTATAATTATATAAGTGCGGAAAATGGTGAAAAGGCAATTAAAATATTTAATAAAAATAAAAATTCAATTGACCTTTTGATAAGCGATGTTGTTATGACTGGCATTGATGGTATTGAACTCGCGCAGAAACTCAAAAATGAAAAAGATGATTTAAAAGTGATTTTAAGTAGCGGCTATTCAAGTAAAAAAATTGCTAAAGCTAAAATACGCGAAAAAGGATTTAAATTCATTCAAAAACCCTATGATATTTTGGACCTATTAAAAAAAATTTATACCACAATAAATTAACTATTAAATTTCAAATTGCGTGAGAATTATAATGAGGTAATTAAACAATTATTAAGTTATAAGTTAATGTAACTTTTGGCAATTATTAAAAATAAAATTATACTTAGTAAAGATAGTTATCCGGTTGATTACTTATTGCTTGGAAATAATAAAATATTTGAGAAGCTAATTTGCAAAAAATACTCCGTTTAAAATAAAAAGGAAAATGAAATATTTTCTGGAAAATGTGGTATATTTATCTAGATTAATTTTTGGCAAGGTTGTATTAAAAAATCGATCGAAAAAAAGACAAAAAATTGATTTTTAGATTTCACCGGAAATATAATAATTAGCGATTGTAATAAGGAAACTTTACCCAGTGAATGGGTATGGAATATATTAAAATTTTGAGGATAAATAGATAATGTTATAATTATATTAAAAAAAGTTGCAATCCTGGAATGTTTCAAAATACTGTCTTTATATTTATATTTTTGGCATAATTAATATTTTAAAATTAATATATTTTGTGTCCTATACGACACAAAAGTGTATCGCTACCAATACAATTATGTAATGATTCAAATAGTTTAATCACTTTAATATTATTAGCTTAAGATAAATGGCACAGTAATTGTATTTTATTTATGTTATTTGGAATTTGCTTACCATTCCCGTGAAATAAAAATTGTCAGGCCCCAATGACTTACCCAACTGACAATTAACCCCGAATGCGGGCAGTTTATTTCCCCGAATAAATTGCCCGCACCCTATTAGGGGAGGTGGCAGATAATGGAGATTTACTAAAATGGGAGTAAATGGCAAACAAAAGCACGGCAGTATATCTGTTAAAACAGATGATCTACTTGAAAGGATGCAGTATCTTTTAGAACAAAGTCAAAAGGCTGAAAATATTCGTGAAATCGAAAAAATTGAGCAGAAGTCCAATCATCTCGTTGCAGAAGCCATTGCCCGGATGAAAAATTCGGAATGTGAACCGAAATTAATCCGTAAACTGATCGATATTCATGGGCAAATAATAGTTATGTAGATTTATGGATACTAAACCATTCTTTAATTAATATTTCACACCAAATTTTGATACCAAACTTATTCTAATCGGAACAATTTTATTATGGGTCATTCTAATTAATATTTTTTTATATACAAAAAATAGTTAAAACATTGATTTACTGGAGAAATCTTTGCCCGGATATTGCAGGTCAGAGATATTTTTGATACTGGAGAATGGGAA
>Ga0102934_1002696_pt1 | contig 12197 bp, 9 predicted proteins | sample SalPonR2_A_D1_MG_FD_78175 | JGI IMG/M metagenome (GOLD analysis project Ga0102934, IMG submission 78175) | Salt pond soil microbial communities from South San Francisco under conditions of wetland restoration - Salt Pond MetaG R2_A_D1_MG | ecosystem: Environmental > Aquatic > Marine > Intertidal...
AGGAGGAGGAGGAAGGGGAAGAGGAGGAGGAGGGGGAGGAGGCCCTCGGAAGCGAAGGGAACGGGCAGTGCATGGGGGCGTTGGACGAGAGCAGTCAGGACGGCGGGGAGGAGGAAAGCGTTGCCAAGGAGAGGGACGGCGCGGTTTCCTCCCTGTATTCCTCCTACTTCATGACCCCCGAGAGTCGGCTGCCCATCAACCACCCCGACCACGCGTACTCCTTCCTGCCATTGCAGTCGCCCGGGCTTGTCAAAGCCCCGGGTAGGGGGGGGAGAGGACTCGGACGCGGCGCTTGGGAGACCTTGCCGGGGCTGTCAGGGACGAGCATCGTCGCTCTGGATTTCTCTAGTGCACTCCCAGGAAGCCCGCTGTTGGCGGCGGCGTTGCTCCTAGAGAAGGCAGGGAAGGAGGAGGGGGCGGTGGGCCCGACGCGCGTGCTCGTCCACCACTCGCAGACGCCGGCCACGGACCCTCTGCCCTCCCTGTCCTCAGGCCTCGGGGACACCAGTCCCGACACACGCAGCCCTGCCTCTTCCCTCTCCTCCCACCGGGCGGGCAAGCGCCGTGTCGCCTCTGAGTTCAACCTAGCCTCTCGCGCCATGGCCTCCCTGCCCGCGAGTCCCTCCGCCCGCCCGCACGGTCGGAGCCCGAGCGCCCATGGCTCTCTGTCTCCGGGCGCCTCTCCGCGGTTGTTGCGCCGCCGTTCGGACCAGCAATCCCATCCGTTGTACCCGGTGGGAAACGTGGGGCCGGGTCGACGCGCGAATGAGCCTGCTTCCTCCATGCGACGCCTCTCGTCGGAGGCCGAGCTGAGGCGCACGTGGACCCAGAAGCCGCTGCACGACCCGAGGGAGCCAATGCCAGGCAGCAGGGTGGACGAGGGGGACCTGGGAGGACGGACGGCTGGCCTGGTCGCATTCAACGCCTTGGGGAAAAGCGCGCTTCGCCGGCACCACAGTCTGGGACCCGACCGACAGGCGGACGGAGCACGGAGAGCCGCTGCCCCCCCGTCCGGCCTGGCCTCACCCTCGAACCAGCCACGGCGAGCCCTCTCGCTCTCCTCGAAATCGCACCTACATCGCCTTCACTCCGCGGCTACCACGTCTCAGTTACAGCCGACGCAGCAGCAGCAGCAGCAGCCTCACCAGCAGTTCTCACACGGGCGAAACCGTGACATCTCGAGCCTCCCTTTCTCCCGGGTCCGGAAGCTGGCCGGGGCTTTGAAGCGGGAGGGCTCCTTGTTGGCGGCGATGTCTCTGCTTAGCAACGAGGCGGACATTCAAGAAACGCAGTTCGCCTCCCCTTCAACCTCCCTCGGTGTTATCGGCGTAATGTCACCTCCTTCGTTCTCGACGACACACCTATCTTCTCTCAATATGGCTGTTTTGGGTGGAGGAGAGCAGATTCGCAAGCACCAGACACCGGGTCACTCCCCACACTTGGATCCATCTCCATCCGTTTCTTCGCCTCGCTCTGGCACCCCGCCCAGCACCATCTCGTTCATGCAAACGTCGGCGCGCCCCCCCGGCCCGGGCCTCGGCCGCGGTGTCCCTGGGAGGGAAATGGGAGAAGCGATATCAACCGTGCCTTGTCACGACTCCTGCCTTCAGTGCCAGCTTAATGACAGGGCTACCGAAGCCCCCCCGGTGCCTGCTTTGTTCCCCTGGGCCCCTTTGACGGCGCAAATCAACAAGACCCGCGATATTGCCGACCTCTGCAAAGCCAACGCGCACGCGATGGAGCAGTGGGGTTCCTCTCGTGGGAAGGAGTTAGCCAAGCTTTGGTCAATGCTCTTCATTTCCGCCTCCGCCTGTTTGGATGCCTTGTGTGTAGAAGCAACACGCTTGGTGACCGCGACAGTCGCCGGCCGCACGTCTATCGCGCTTTCCTCAGAGGCTTTGCGGCCTTGGAGGGATGGACCATTGGGACGGCCGCTGGTTGAGAAACTCTTGACAGTATACGAGAAGGAAGGAGACGTTCAAACGCTGGCCACGATCGTATGTGTGCTTGACGTAGAGCATCCGGGCTCATTGCTTCAGGAAAGCAAGCGCGCCGAGTATGATCGGTATTTGCGGGCCTACGCGGAGCTCCTTTACCGTTGGGGAGCTTTAGAGACGAGAGCAGAGGTTTTGAAAAGATTGTCTGTATCGTCTTCCGCGTCGATATCTACAGAAGAATCTAAATGTGTGTCGATGCGCCGGCAAGATATGGTGGTGGCATTGCGATGTGAAGCTTGCGGGAGCCTTGATGGAGGAGTCGATGCGGGTACAGGTGTCTGTCAGAAGTGCAAGATGTTCGCTTTTCGGTGCGTTATATGTCAGCTAGCGGTTCGCGGACAATCTATGTTTTGTCTCAACTGCTCCCATGGTGGACACACTCCCCATGTGTGGGACTGGTTCATAGAGAACGATATGTGCGCAAGTGGTTGTGGCTGTCGGTGTTTCTTTGGTCAAAGCGTAGAAATCCAATGCAAATAGATGGTTGGGAGAATGGTAGAAAAATAAGGGTGTTCAATGCGAGTAGGACAAAAGCATCAGGTAGCTTAGGGTTTCCAACGTGTAAGGTATTCAAGCCCCTAAAGAAAGTCTTGCACAAATTTCATAAAACTCAGGATGTTTGCTCTCGATAATGGTGACAGGTGGAAGGACATGCAAACATTCATTGCTCTTCCATGTACCTTACTCCAGGTATCGATTGTAGGATGTGCCCTTAAAAATTGGCTGACCTCCTCCACATTAGTCGAAGCTTCTATCATCAGCCGTTTAACTCCTGATTAAACGGTCGAAGAATTTGAATTTCAAAAAAGAATCGATTGCGCAATGTCCTATTTCACTGCAAGGCTCCGGACGGTGACATTATATTAAGTGGCTTCCGACCGAACAAAATTCTGGTTCATTGTTTGCACACCCACAATTTCGCCGTTTATAACGTCTTAAATGCTTCTTGCTCGATGGATAAACATTCGAGCCGTTGGCTCTGGAGACGCTCTTTCGCTTTGTCCTCTGGCGTCGTATCTCACTTTTTGCCTTCCTTCTCATTCTCCTCTTGCCATCGTTGAGGCCATAAAATGTAGTTTGACTATGTATACATATCATAAATGGCTGTTTATTTGTGTACTCTACGAATCAAATCGTGACTCAGACTTTTGCCCCCATGATTGCCCTAAATAAAATCAGCCGTTGCGTACATGCCCTTTTCCGCAGCGTTCTCCCCTGTCCTATGACGTCGATGCCGTCCCATGTCCAAAAGACGAATACATGCCAAAATTCTTACGATTTTCACACTGATATTGAGAGGCTCCCTATCTTCCATTGATCATACATAATCAGTTCTCCTGGGGCACGGTGTCACAAGCGGTGGACCGACTTGCTCACGCAGGGACATTTGAATAGGCGCTCAAGTTGTTTGCCGGTCGTGTGTGAGTGGGGCGCAGAAATTTATACAGAACTAATTGAAGCATGCAGCGGAGTGTACCACACGTACCAGTCACTCCACCCTCGGCGATGGAGGACGACGCAGCTTTCGAGAGCTTTTCTTGCCCGATCACGGGCTCTCTAATGGAAGACCCTGTCATGACAGTAGGTACGTCAGAATTATAGCTTGGTTCTACCCTGAGTCTTCTCACACTTACAATTATTTTCCCCTCCCATCTTACCGATCCGTACCTTTTCTCCCCGCGCCCCCAGGTGACGGGCATACCTACGAGCGCTACGCTATCGAGGAATGGTTCCGAAGAAACCATCGCACGTCCCCACTGACAGGTGCACCCTTACTAAATTTGTCGCTTGTTGGGAACATAACCCTGCGAAATGCGATCGAGGAGTATCGAGCGAGTATCGACAAATTGCAGTCACCGGGTCGCATCACTAGCCCTGGTAAGGAGAAGCGTCTGGCTCTGGCGAAGGCCTTGGACGCTCGGGAGGTGCGTATGGGCGAGATTCGACTCGTCTCGCAAAAATTAGAGGACGACATGGTGATAGAAAGTGAAGAAGACCGGGAAGATATATGCTTTTGGCTACGAACACGGACGATGCTGTCTCACGAAGCGGTTGTCGAGTACGTCGAGCTGCTGGCTCGCGAAGGCGCCACAAGCATGAGTTTCTTGAGGGATGCGGACTACTCACGGCGAGAACTCATTGACTTGGGAGTGCGAGTTCCTCATGTTGCAAGTCTGCATCGTATCGTGGACGAATACTGCGGGCGGGAGATGGGGAGCATAGGCGGATCGCCTTCGGGGCGGGAGGAGGGACCTGTGACGCCAGACGCTGCTGGCGCCACCGCTTTGGCCAGTGCTCTTCGCACGGTTGTAAGCAATGCGACAGTCGATCGCAACCATCCCCTCGTAAATGCTCTGAACCGGTGCGGGCTGCGCCTGAGCATGGACAATGGGCCGATCACGTCTTTCATGCTCCTGGTCAAGGCCCTGAAGATGGTGCAAGGGAGCGCGGCGATTGCGACGGCCGGCCTGGAGGTGATGCGGACGCTTGGCCGGGATGAGGGCCATCGGAGGGCATTCGGAGAGGTGGGGGCTTGCGAGGTGGTCGTGCCCCAGATGCGCGCCTTCCCGCAGGAACCGTCTGTGGCAGCAGAGGGTTGTTGGGCGATCCGGAACATGGCGATCGACGACAGCCTAGCGGCGATTCTTGCCGCCTACGATGCATGCCAAGCAGTTGTGACGGCCATGACCTCCTTTCCTCGGCACAAGTCAACGCAAGAACAGGCCGCCGCCGCCATTGTGAATTTGGGCGGGAACAATCGAGAGCTGAAGCGGGCATTGGCCAGCGCGGGCGCCACCCGAGCCATCATGGAGTCCATGCGTGAGTGGCCCTCGGACCCCGACGTGCTGAAACAGTGCTGCTGGGCAATTTTGACCCTGGCCGTGGATGACGAGATCGCCCGCCGGCTTTTCAGCGAGGGATCGTGCGAAGCAGTGGTTGCTGCCATGCGAGCCTGTCCCACCGACCGACTCGTCCTCACTAAGGCCTGCGCGGCGATCGTGAACTTGAGCGGCGGCAACCAAACCATCAAGACCTCTTTCGGGGCCATGGGCGCCTGCGACGAGGTCATTCGCGCCATGCGGGCCTTTCCCCGGGATGGTCCCCTTCAAAAGCAAGTGTGCTGGGCCATGAAGAATTTGGCAGGAGCGAACGACCCCAACCGGAAGCGGTTCGCGCCTGGATTGGACGGGGTGGTGCTTGCGGTGCGCAATTTCGGGGCGGACCGCGACGTGGCGGAGCAGGCCCTGGGTGCTCTGAGGACCTTGGCGGTCGACGACGAGAACGCCCGGTCGTTCGGAGAGCTGGGGGCCTGCGAGGTCGTGTGCTCCGCCATGCGCGCCCACCCCTCGATTGCCGGCATCCAGGTTCAGTCGTGTGGCTCCATTATCAACTTGTGCGGCAACAATCCGGAGAACCGAAAACGACTAGCGAACATGGGTGCTTGCGAGCTGGTGGCCGCGGCGCTGCGCAACCACCGCACGGACCGCGGGGTAAACGAGCAGGCTTGCTGGGCAGTGACCTCACTCGGGGTCTCCACGCCCGAAAACCGCCGAAAGTTGGGCGAGGCGGGTGTCTGCCAGTGCATTGTTGCAACCTTACGCACATTTCACGCGGATAGACCTGTGGTGGAGCAGGCGGTCTCGGCTGTACGTAACCTGGCCATCGAGGAGGAGAATACCCGGAAGCTCGGCTCCGAGGGAGCCTGCGACGCGATCGTCATGGTCATGCGGGCCTACCCAGGCGAGGCCACCTTTCAGTCCAAGGCCTGCGCCGCTGTCGTAAATCTGGCAGGAGGCAACTCGGACAACAAACGCAAGCTTGGCTTGGGGGGAGCGGTACAAGCGGTGGTGGCGGCGCTGAAGGCCTTCCCAACCGATGCCTCTGTGACCGAACAAGGGCTATGGGCCACGAAGAATATGGCTGTGGATGCTGAGAACACCGTCTTGTTCGGCAACGTAGGCATCTGTGAGGTGATCGTCGCGGCTTTGCGAACATTCCAACAGGAGTCTCGGGTCCTGATCCAGGCGCTGGCTGCTGCGGTGAACTGTTCCGGCGGCAACGACGAGAACAAAAGAAGGCTGGGCAGTCTTGGAGCCTGTCAAGAAATTATCCGATCTATGCAATCCTTTCCCACCAACGCCACCGTCCAACTGCAGGCGTGCTGGTGCATCAAGAATATCTCCAACAACAGCGACGAGAACAAGAGAAAATTCGGGCCCGTATCCGGAGAGATGGTGGTGGCGGCGTTGAGGGCTTTTCCGACGGACGAGGGGATCTTGAGAGAGGGCAAGGCTGCCCTGCGAAATTTGAGCAATAACAACGCTGAGAACCGAGCGCGGATCGAATCGTTGAATTATCGCGACCATTTAATCCGGTCGTCGCCCTTTTCGAGCAAATGACTCGAGGTCCCCTCTAGCGGCGTCCCAGAGAAGCCTGGGTCGGAGGAAAAGAGGCAACAGCGTGAGGGAGCAGTGCTTCGCACTTATCTTTTGCGACTCGTACGGGCCGGAGCGGAGAAGGAGCAGGGTTTGCGAGAAGGGGCCGCGAATCAGGAAACTCAAGAGGAGGGTCACTAGGCGTTGGAAGGGAGGCTCGAGGCTGACCAGCAACGGGTAATGTTAACAGCATCACATAGGTGAATAGACGATGAAATGGAGGTACGGGTCGCCGAGGGACTTTAAGTCTCCTTGGATGCCCTGCCTCGTTCACTAGGCACGCGTCTGTAAAGGGAGCTTGAAGGACAAAGGATTTTTATAAAGGCAGAAAACAGCGACAATCAACAATGACACCATCAAATTGTATTAATCCTACCTAAAGAAGCCCAAAGGGTAGTGTACATGACTGAAGTCTGCTCTTTTGGCAACCACGATGGTGAAGTTTGAGACGCGAAAGACGGTAGGATCTGCGAGGGGAAGACTTTGTAGGCTTGCGTCTATGGCGTGCAGGTCTCCCTTTTGCACTCTATTGCGATAGAGAGCTCTTTTCTGCCATCAGTCTTCAATTCCTTGAGATGTGAATGCTGCTGAGGGGTAGAGAGTCCTATCTGGAGCAAACCGGGGGGGCGGAGAGACGGTCATGCACCTGAACTCCAAGAACTATGTGTCGGAATGAGGTGTGCTTGCGTATGTCCTTCTCACATAGGAAATATAAGTGGGAGAAGCAGCCTGCTTGCGTGCTTTTGATGGCATAGAGATAGAGAGCTGGACAAGTATGCATGAGAAAGAGGAATCGTTGAAGGTCCTGGGAGGCATTTGCCATTGTGAGCGCGTTGCACGGAGAACTCCTCGCTCAAAGCGACTCTCTCCACCCCCAAAGAAACTGTGTACTCCATCGTAAGCTCCTGACCCTTACGTGTTGTTGCTCAAATTTTCCCCATTTCTGTTACACCGAGAAACAATTTTACATGACTCCAACATTTCAAACCACTCTTTCCCAGTACGGAAGACAGCATTTCATCACATTCCGCGCCATCTTCATCCCGTAGCGACTTCTCCTACGGTCGCACCACCACAACTCGAGCCCTCTCCTGCCGTACACCCAAAGCAGTGCGTGTCCACCGAGATGGGCCGCCGCATTTCCAGCAACTCCCGCGCGTCTTGGACGTCGAAAACTGTCAGCCCTTTATTCTCTCCGCCACCACCCGGGGCACTGACAGCGCCCACGCCCCGCATCGTCATCCCGAGCTGTTGATTGAAGTCACAGTCGTAGACCCGTCCGTCCCACCCGACACTCAAGTGCGTCCGACACATAAGTCCCTCCACAGCTTTCGGATTGAAGCTCTGCACCAGCAGCTGCATGTATTGCTCCAGCTCTCCAGTGCGGTGAAGGTGATCGGCAAAACGCTTGATCGGCATGTTAGTGAGGCACACTAAATCGTTAAATACCACACCAAACCTTGCCGCCAGCTCCTCCTTGTACTGCGCTTGCAGACGGGGCTGCGAGGGCGGCAAAAAGGCGCCAACGGGGTTGTAAACCAGTGTTAATTTCAGACTAGATCCCTCGTGACCGTATCCCTGCGCGTTGAGCTTTTTCAATCCCGCGATGGACCGTTTGTACACCGAACTGCCACGCTGCCGTTTTACATTTTCTTCCTCGTAGCAGGGCAAGGATGCCACCACGTGGACCTGATGGTGTGCCAGAAACTCCGGTAAATCCTCTTGTCCAGGCTCCTCCAAGACTGTGAGGTTGCAGCGGTCGATGATAGACACTCCTAAGGGCGCTGCCGCTCTGACCAAATACCGGAATTGGGCATTGAGCTCGGGTGCCCCCCCGGTCAAGTCCAGTGTGTGTATCGACGGGGAACGACGGAGGAAGTCCAGGCACCGGGTAGCGACTTCTTCACTCATCATCTCCTGGGTGCGTTTTGGGGAGCTTTCCACGTGACAGTGGTTGCAGGCTTGATTGCAATATAGCCCAATATTTAATTGAAGTGTTTCTGTGAGGGCGCGCTCTAAGTTCAACCCTTGCTCTCTCAGAAAGCGACTGAAGGGCGCAATGCCGAGTCCGTCGAGGGCACGCCGCCGCCGCTTGCGCTCTTCTAAAGACAGCCGTGTTCTTCCAAGTGCTTTAAGTTCCGCCACTGAAGTGCTCTTCGAAGTTGAAGAGGAGACACTAGGGGACCTTCCCTTCAGTGCCTTCGCCTTGCGTTCCTCCTCCATGGCTGCTAAAGTCTCAGGTATCAAAGATTCTGCCTCAGAGTCCACTTTTGTTGATGTCGCCGGCGTGGTGAGATGTTTGACTCTGATAGAGGCTTGTAGCGCGAGGCGCCCGGGGAGAAAGGAGAGGAGCATGGTGCTATGACGTTTCATAATCATGAGTTATAAACGCTAGAAAGGGAAGCTGGACTCCCAAGTCACCTGTCACAATCGGCGTCGAGCGGAATGAAAGGATGGAACTACGGTTAATTAATGCCTTGCTTGAGAACAAACCGATGAGTTGCGTACCTGCTAGTAGTGCTCAGCTAACATTTTTTCCGGGTATGGTACCGCGGTATGAGCCAAGACACTGCAATAGTTGCCGTCCACGAAAGAAAGTTGGTGATGCTCGCTGTTTGATAAAAGTAGACACCCAACAAAGTTATGCATGTCATACGAAATCCCTTATTTTCTCAATGTAACTGATATTGAAGGGATAAGTCCCGGCGTCTGACGCAAGTGCAAAGACGAGATAGGCCGCGAACCGGATTTCAAGTGCGGGCCCGCAGCCAAATCGGTTAGTATGTATCAATGACATTTTTTAAAAAGGGGAGCAGTTAAGCCTGGTCTCCATACTGCTGTCGTGGTGGATACTTGCATTGCACCTCGCTAGGGCATAGTCGAGGATCTACGTCACCGCTCGCTTGAGATCAGGTCAGTAAAAGATTGGAAATAAAGCCCGCATTTGGAGCCTCCCTAACCGGGGATAGCATGCGATGCAAACATCTTCCTCGTATTGCTCTCGTCTTTTGTCTTCTTTTCGCCTGAATCGCTAAACTTACTTCCCACATTGTGGCCACGCATTTACTTTCCTCCCTGCCCTTTCTCCCCTGCGCGCGCCACATCGAGCTGCTTCTCGATCTCCTCCAGCATTTGTTCCATCTCATCCCCTGTCTTGAATCGGAATAAAAATGTGGAAGGCACGCCACCCTCGTCCAGGCACGTAAGACGCAAAGCCTTGTCCGCATGCTTGGCCGCCCCCACAGGCTCTTTTAGCAAGGTGTTGATCAGGACGCTGGTGCCGGGCTCCCGCCGCATCACGACTCGCGCGGGAACAGTCGCGTCGGTGTCGCGCGTGAGAGGGACCAGGATCTTCGCCTGGCCCACGCCCGTCTCCACCCAATCGCGCCTCGGAGCCGAGGCGGAGGACGCGCCCCCCGCACCCCCTTCCTCCCCTTTCACCTCCGTCAGCCGGTACAGCTTCGAGCGTAGCTGCAACACGCACGTTTCACCCTCCTCGCCCGTCAGAGGCTTGTACGACGAGTCCTTCAGACCTTGCACCCGGGGGACGTCGAAGGTTACGTTCGGCTCGGCCTCCACGTCATCCTCTCCGACTTCCCCGGCACCGCCCCCGCCCTCCTCGTCGCCTGCATCATCCCCTGCGCTCGCTACAGACTTGCCGAACTGCGACTGCGCTCCCCCCTCCGAGCCACCTAGCTCACTTGGAGGCTTCCGCTTCGAGGGCGAGGTGGCGAAACTGCCGGCCCCAACTGGCGGGGCCGCGTCTTTGAACGGGTTCAGCGTGTACGCAGCGAAGCCCGCGGGTACCGACCCCAGGCCAGGACCACTCCCTGGACGGGTAATACTGCCTTGTGCGGTAGCATCGCCCAATTCCGAGGCCCCCGCGGAGGGACGCATGGCAGTCGCACTGACGGTCGGGAAGCCACTGCCGAAGATGCCTGTGCCGGTGCTGGCTGGGGGCTTGACATTTGTCAAAGAAACATTCGCGAAAGGATTGGGTGCTGTGGGCTCCTCGTCCGTGGCTGCTTGCGAGGAAGGAGCGTCACTGCCCATTGAGGGGGGCCGACGTGCCTTGACAATCCGCCTTTTGCTTAGCACCTCCTCATCTGCCCTACGGAAATCGGCGGTGCCCGACCCTCCTTCCTCGGCCTCTCCGTCCTCACTGCCGCTCACGTCGTCCTTGCACTTCGCCCAGTCATCCCCTGCACTGCGTTTCTTCTTGGCGGCGGACGTGGGGAGGGACGGCCTTTTCCCTTCTTTGGACGTCGACGTCTCCGTCTCCCCCGGCGTTTCCGTGTCGTGAGAAAGCGCAGGCGTTGCAGGATCTGTTGTCGAAAGGCTGTTTGTGGCGGTCATACTTTCTTTTCAAAGCCTTATATTTCTTCCTTGTTTTCTTTCGCAAGGAAGCTTGACCTCCTCCTCGAGGTTTTTCCCCAAAGGGTGCGCACCCTAGAAGCCCGTTGCCTGTCGATGTAGGGGGAAGTCAAGTCACGGAATGTAAAATAAGTGTCCCACGTAAAGGATTTGGTCGATGGTGTACAAAACTGCCATGTTCTTTGCGCCCTCCCTGTCTGTGGCTCCACAACGCACCAAGCTACATTCCCCGTCGCGGGCGTCGCCGTCGGCATGCCAACTGGTGCAGTTCCCCGGCTGGTGACCTCCTGACCCTCGCACCCCTCCACGACCGAGTGTACCACGCTCATCGTTCACGTACTTTTATTTTTTTTCGCATAGTATAGCACTGCAATTGAGGTTTGAAAGTTCAATCGACATTGTCCCATGGGCAGCTCAGCGAAAAAGAAACGCAAGAACGAGAAAAGCATCACCAACGAGGACGCGTCTGCGGCACGGGTTAAAAGCGGCAGAAAGGAAGCAAAGCGTATCAAGGTGAACGTCCGACTGGCCGAAAAGATTGTGTCAGCCGACAGTGAGGAGCAAGTGAATGCAAATCCATTGCTCGTGCCGCCTGTGCTGGTGAATTTCCCGCATGGCGAGCCTCGGCATCCCGAGAGCCTAGCCATCCGTTGTCGGGCTACAGACTCGAAAGGAGGACAGCGACGCCGGCGCTTGCGGATCGCGGGGGAAACTGCGCATATAGCCTACTGGGCAGAGCAGCCGGCTGTGGCACGTAAGACTGCGGCGCGTTATATGGTGGGCGTCTACAAGAAGAGTGCACAAGAAGTAGTCTTGTATCCAGTGGAGGCCCTTGTAGCATTGAGTCAAAACGTCCGCAACCGCAACGCCCAAGGCGAGTTAGAGGAATCCTTAGCCAGTCCTGATAAGGAAAAGGAAGTGGAAAGGGGGCTAAATGAGGGAGAGGAGGCAGCCGAGTACACGGGGTACGCGGGCCGGCGTAAGTCTCTGGTACAGACATTCGGAACCAAGAAAAAGCAACGGGTGATGCAGTCGCAGGAAGAAAATCGGATCAATGCCAGGGGTGTAGTAGGGATGAACGCACTTGGCAGTTTTTTGACGGACTCTCTCAAGGAAGTGCAGCAGGAAATGTCAACCCAGGCCATGACGCCTGCAGAGGCCTCGAGAGCGGCGCTCTTGCCACCCTTCGACCCTCACGCCCGCGCGGTGGAGCGGGTGTATCGGCCGCGGCAGATGCTGGGGGGAGACGAAGTGTGGGATAGCATTGCAAGGGAGCTGGAGGCTATCCTGGAGGAGGCGGCTGGGCGAGCGGGGGAGGGGCTGGAGGGGGGGAGCTCGGGGGAGGGACTGGGTGGATACGAGGCGTTGGCGCGGGAGGCGGTTGTCGACA
>Ga0102934_1002697_pt1 | contig 12193 bp, 10 predicted proteins | sample SalPonR2_A_D1_MG_FD_78175 | JGI IMG/M metagenome (GOLD analysis project Ga0102934, IMG submission 78175) | Salt pond soil microbial communities from South San Francisco under conditions of wetland restoration - Salt Pond MetaG R2_A_D1_MG | ecosystem: Environmental > Aquatic > Marine > Intertidal...
AAATGAATGATATTTTTCAACCTATCAAAAGAAGATCAATTGGAGATTGTTAGATCCGGCCAATAAAGAGCAGGGCGAGCTCCCACGCTCGGCCGCAGGTGTACCTACAACATTCCGCCGCAGCATGGGAGCTACGGCTGCTAAGTTTTTAACGTTACTTCCGCCCGAGCACGGTGACTCGGGCTACACAACTCTAGAAAAGCAGGGAGGGTCACCGTGCCCTCCCGAGATCCCAACATGTAACAAATTAGGCTTTGGGGGTTTCCTGAGGGAATTCGATAAGCTTACAATCTGTAATACCCCCCATTCAATTTCCCCTACAAAGGGGGTAACAGCCCTTTCCTGCAACCGGTTTCATATTACTTGGTTTCATAGTTTATATCATACAAGGGGGGAAAGTTCCCAGAAAGCCTAGTCAGTGCGCCCGGGCAGAGGCACCTAGGCTACATTTCTCTTATCCAGCAGGGCGAGCTCCCACGCTCGGCCGCAGGTATACCTGCAATATTCCGCCGCAGCATGGGAGCTACGGCTGCTTGTAATACATCCCGCTGGGTAGAATGAATCACCACCGCCGCCGCAGCATGGGAGCTACGGCTGCTGAAGTAGTAGTGATCTTCCGACTGGCACGGAGACAGAGACTACAGTTGTCCTAGACTACCTGTGTAGAATGAATCCCTGCCGCTGCCGTCAAAGAAAAAATGGGAACACTTACACCTCTCAGGACAGCGACCCTAGAAAGGGCCGCCGATCGACAACCTAACACCTTTTGTAATTACAAACGATGGCCGGGGTTTTCGAGCCCCAGGGTTCCCGCGTCCGCGGAACGTATGCTAATTAAAGGTAGGAATGGAAGAAATCTAAAACCCTGGTTGTATATTCTTCCGGATAGTCGTCAAAAGCTTCCACGTGTTTAACGCCTTCTGGTAGCCAGATTTGCTTTTCTTCAGTTTTCTTCTCGTAAAGAACCTCCGAGTTTTTGGGCAATATGACTTCGTCTCCTGCCCCATGGATAAAAAAGGCGGCGAATTCTTCGTTGTTTATGTTGTTAACCAGGTTGGTTTTGCCATTTACGTTTACTCCGAGACTGAGTCTGGCGCCAAAAGTGTACAAAGGAAACAATACTTGAAACAGCTTATTGCTCTGATAATCACCGTAGCTCATTGAGGCCATTTTTATAGTGGCGAAGCCGCTGTCAAAAACCACCGCGTCGATTTCCGGTTCGTTGGTTGCCGCCACCAGAGATGCCGTGGCACCTGCCGACCGCCCCAGTAGGCCAAACTTTTCTATCCCGTATTCGTTCTGGAGAAAATCTATACCGTGAATAATGTCTCTGCTTTGGAAGTAACCAAAGCCCCAGCGTTCACCTTCGCTTTCCCCTCTTCCTCGTGCGTCAAACAGCATGACGTTGTATCCGTCTTGATGAAGGAAAGGTGCGTATTTCAGTATGTTCCATTTCGTGGATCCCTTTCCAGGAGAGAGAATAATGCAGCTACTGGAATTATCATTGGGGATAAACCAGCCTTTGATTTTTTTATCATTGTCTGTGCTATACCTAATCTTCTCGTAAGGGAGGCCCAGGTCTTGTGGAGTTCTGTTTTCAATTTCACCGCGAGGTGTACCGTATATCTCTTTATTCAGTTGAGTGTTTATCTTGTAACTTACAACGCCAGCTCCGGCAAGCACGGCCACAATAACTACGCTGATAAATAAACGCGTGGAACGTTTTCGGTTGAACAAATTTAACATTGACATTCTCTTTTCACATTAACGCTGAATAGAGGGTTTTACAAGTATAGAGTAGAAACGTACGGCTCCAGGGTTCGGTTCAGGTCAATTCGATTTTCCACTACTACAGCAGGGCAGGGACTCGACTTCTGCTGCAGCATTAACGAAAGTATACCGGGCTAGTTAGGTTGTTTTGTAACGATGGCCCAGTTTTAGTAAAATAATATGATTTATGGGTCAATAATTTGAAAAACATCAAGATATTTGGGCCAGGCTTTGGAAAAGTCAACAATATACGCTATAGTCTTAGTAATCTACTTTTTGCTGTTTCCTTACTTAGCTCGAAATCTCTTTTAATAATGGAGATTTGCTGGCATGGTTGTATTTGTTTACAGAGATTCTATTTTACGACAGGTTTTTTGTAATTGGAGGTGATATGAACAGAAGACTAGAGATTATAAGGAAGTTGATATTGGTTCGGTAGGCAACTTGTACTAGGAGGTAAAAATGAAAAAGTTTCTTGCTGTAAGTTTAATTTTCGGGTTGGTTTTCGGGCTTTCCGTTTTAGGTTTTGCTGAAGAATCGATAAGTATAGGTACCATACTCCCGCGTACCGGTGACTTGGCGGCTTGGGGGCAATTCGAGGGTCAAGCGGCAGATTTGGCAGCTTATCAAGTTAATGAAGCGGGAGGGGTCTTGGGGAAAAAACTCGTCCTTGTACATAGAGATACGAGGACAAACCCCACTTCCGGAGTTGACGCCGCGAGTAAATTGGTTAATATAAATAAAGTGCCGGTGATGGTTGGATCAAACTCAAGTGGAGTCAGCCTGGCAATTGCGGAAGCGGTTTCTATTCCCAATCAGGTAGTGCAAATAGCTGTCGCCTCGACTTCACCTAAACTGACTACGTTAGAAGATGATGATTTTCTGTTCAGGACATGTCCGTCTGATGCTTTACAGGGCGTAGTTCTTGCTAAGCTGGCTTTAGATGATGGAGGCTATAAGACTGCTTCTACCATGTTCGTGAACAACGCCTACGGTCAAGGACTGTCAGATAACTTTAAGAAAGCGTACGAAGAGAGAGGCGGAGAGGTCCTGGAGACAGTTCCCTATAATAAAGGTAAAGCATCATACGAAGCTGAGATTCGAAAGGCAGCGCAGGGCGATCCAGACGTTTTGATGCTGTTTGGGTATCCAGAAAACGGAGTTACGATATTGAGGAAAGCTATTGGCGGAGGTTTTTTCAAGAACTTTATGGTCGCAGATGGGATCGCCGGAATTGACGACGTTATAGGTAAAGTTGGGGCGGAATACTTGAAAGGGACTTTGGGTACAGTAGCTAAAGCACCTGAAACAAAATCACTTGAATTCTACCAAAAAGGCCATGAGGACCTATTCGGTTTTCCCCCACAGAGACCTGCCTTCCTGCAGAATGCTTACGATGCAGTAATATTGGCCGCCTTGGCAATGGAAAGAGCAGGTGAGGCCACCGGTCCTGCTATTAGAGATAACCTGAGGGCAGTTGCGGGTCCTCCGGGTGAGATGATAGATACCTCCGAACTGGCTAAAGGGTTTGAGATGTTGAGGAATGGAGAAGAGATAGATTATGTTGGTGCTGCAGGGCAGATGGACTTTGATGAAAATGGAGATGTTATTACGCCTTTTGGTGTATTCAAAGTAGAAGATGGAGTATGGAAGCAGGTCAAGATAGTCGACTAAGCTTGTGAGAATTTAGGACATGCCCAGAGGTAAACTCAATCTGCCTTTGGGTATGTTTCTTTTTTCGGTTTGGTTTAATCTATTTGATCCTCGAACGAAAACAATAGAAATAGTGATTAGACGGGGGTTTGGATGGCCTCGAGCTTACAGGTTGAAGGATTAACGAAGAAATTTGGTGGATTGGTGGCTCTGGACAATTGTACGTTAACTGTACAGGAAGGAACAATTACAGGGTTGATTGGTCCTAATGGTGCAGGTAAAACTACTCTTTTCAATGTAATAACTGGATTTTATAAGCCCGGGCAAGGTCAGGTTCTCTATGAGGGTGAACCGATACAGGGTTTACCACCGCACGAGATTTTCCACAAAGGAGTAGTCAGAACGTTTCAGGTTTCTCGAGAGCTACAGAATATGACGGTTTTTGAAAACCTCAAACTCGTGCCTGAAGGTCAACCGGGAGAGGCTTTTTGGAACGCATGGTTCAGGCCCAGGACTGTTCGGAAGTGCGAAGAAAATGTTTCCCGGCGGGCAGAAGAAGTTATGGAGTACGTGGATTTAAAGAGGTTACGAGACGAGAAAGCGAGCAACCTATCGGGTGGGCAGAAAAAATTGCTTGAGCTGGGTCGGACCATGATGGCCGATCCCGAACTGATATTGCTGGACGAGCCGGGGGCTGGAATTAATCCTACTTTAATGAAAAAGCTGTCAAGCTATATTTCCAGACTTCAGGAGGACCAAGGTATAACTTTTTTGTTGATTGAACATGACATGGATCTTGTTATGAGTCTTTGTGAGCCGATCATTGTGTTAAGCAACGGGAAAAAGTTGATGGAAGGTACTGCATCTGAGGTGCAAAGCGACAAGAATGTGTTGGACGCCTATTTGGGGAGGTAGGTCGACATTCTAACGGTAAATGAAGTTCACTCTGGTTACGGGAAGATCGAAATTATCCATGGAGTTTCGATAGAGGTACGGGAAGAAGAAATTGTTTCCGTCATTGGCCCAAACGGCTCGGGTAAATCAACTTTAATGAAGACGATATTTGGCTTGCTGACGCCTACGGATGGAACTGTTATCCTCAACGACGAGGATATTGGTGGTTTAAAGCCTAATCAAATCGTGAGAAAGAACATGTCTTACGTTCCTCAAACCTCGAATATCTTTACTTCCTTAACCGTTCTTGAAAATCTCAATATGGGGGCGTTCATTAGGGAAGACGATTACAGCGATAGGATAAGGGAAATTTTTCAGATTTTCCCCAAGCTGGAAGGGTACAAAAAGCAGTATGCGGGAAAGTTGTCCGGCGGGGAGCAACAGATGGTGGCTATGGGACGAGCTTTGATGCTCGAGCCGACCGTACTTTTGCTGGATGAGCCGTCCGCGGGTTTGGCTCCCAACTTGGTGGATATGATCTTGGACAAGGTCAAGGGAATTAACGAAACCGGGGTTGCTTTATTGATAGTCGAACAGAATGCCAAAGACGTCTTGGAAATATCTGATAGAGGATACGTTCTAGCTATGGGAAGAAAGGAATATCAGGATACAGGGCAGGGGTTATTGGAGAACGATGAGGTAGGGGAACTCTATTTAGGAGGATAGTTTGAATTTTGTAGTTAATGGTTTAATCCTGGGAAGTATTATTGCTTTGGGTGCCATTGGCCTGTCGCTGACAACTGCGATACTGAACTTTTATAACTTTGCCCACGGCGCGAGTTTATTGTTGGGGGCATACATGGGTTATACGGTTTTGCATAGTTTTCTTCCAAGATTGGGCCTGGAGGGTTCAACTTTTCCATACCTTTCTTTTGGCTTCCCGATGATCATTGCAATTGTGGGATCCATGATATTGACTGCGGGAATAGTAATCCTAATTGATCGGTTTGTTTACAAGCCTCTGCGTGATCGGGGTAGCGGGCCGTTGATATTAGGTATGTCGTCGCTTTTTATGGCATTAATGATAAGGAACCTGGTCAGAACGATCTGGGGGCCGGATATCCACTATTATTCTCATCAGATCCAGATGTCTAGGACCCTTCCGTTTGGTATTAAAGTAACTCCCGATCAGTTGTTTATTATTGGTTTCACGATTATTTTGGTAGTTTTAACCCAGCTATTTTTGAAAAACACGAAGATGGGTCAGGCTATGAGAGCTGCTTCAGATAACCTGGACTTGGCCATGGTCACAGGAATTGATACGGAAAAAGTGGTTATTTGGACCTGGGGCATTGGCACCGCTCTAGCCGCAGTTGCCGGAGTGCTCTATGGAATAAATGTACAGCTCCGTCCGATGATGGGGTGGTATTTTCTGTTGCCGTTATTCTGTGCAGTGATTATTGGTGGGGAAGGAAACTTCTACGGGGCGATGGCGGGGGGCTTGACGGTCGGGCTTGCCCAGGAAGTTGGAACCCCTCTTTTGCAAAGCTTGTTTGATTCTCTAAATCTCACGGTCTCAATGACGGGGTATAAACCGGCAATTGCCTTTATTTTGATGGTCGTGGTGTTGTTAGTCAGGTCTTATAGGGAGGAATGACGTAATGAATATCTCGGGTTTTCTCGGATATTTTGCTTCTTTTGCCATCGTTGCCGGAACCTATTCTATAGCTAGTCTTGGGCTGAATCTGCAATTTGGTTATACGGGTTTGTATAATTTTGGTATCGCCGCATTTTTCGCTACCGGAGCTTACGTAGAAGCCCTTATTACCGGAGGAGCCAGTATGGAACATATAGGTGGATTTGGTCTTCCCGTGATAGTGGGTGTTTTTGGGGCCATGATTATATCTGCTATACTTGCTTACCTCGTTGGTATACCTGCCCTGAGACTTAGGGGTGAATTTCTGGGGATATCTTCTCTGGGGATTGCCGAGACCGTTAGGTTGATAATCACAAACGAAAAGTGGCTCGCAGGTGGAGTGTGGGGATTAGGAGACATTCCTCGACCTCTAGGTAATCTGGTGGCTCCTAAACTTTACAACTGGATTTATCTGGGCTTAGTATTAGTCGTGGTAGTGATCATTTATTATCTTTCCCAAAAGGTGGTTTCTGCCCCTTGGGGTAGGGTCTTGAAAGCCATTAGGGAAGACGAGAGCGTAGCGGCAGCCATGGGAAAAAACGTTTATAAGTTCAAGATGCAATCGCTGATTTTAGGATCGATGATCATGGCTGTGGGCGGTGCGTTTTACGCTCATTACATAGGTTATCTGTCGCCAGAGTCTTTTCGCCCGTTAATGGGTACCTTCATCATTTGGGCAATGCTTATGGCAGGTGGGAAGGGAAATAACAAAGGTGCAATTCTAGGAGCTTTTGTAGTCTGGGGTGTTTGGACGTTTACAGAGTTTTTAATCGACTTTTTTCCTGCTGCCCTCGCTTCAAGATCTGGTTACATAAACGTTGTCCTTATCGCTATTCTATTTCAGATTCTCATAAGGATTAGGCCCGAGGGAATATTAACGGAAGGTAAATAAGGAATTGTAATTTGTCTAGTTTGGGGATTTCTCTTCTAGCATATTTTCTGGATTTATAGTAGCCTTTTTTGTGCCGCTTTTCTTTTTCATTACAAAAATGTGGCTACTGTCTGCTGTTTCGAGGAGGTTCTCCCTACTTGATATTACATGAGCAATTCTGACACGTACTTTTCAAAAGTTAGATTACCAAAACTTGTCGAGAGTGCCCTTCAGCAACTAAGTACATATTTAAACTGGCTGCTGGGCTGGGTCTTGGGGCGGGGCATTACGCCCGATTCATGGCTTCGCCACCGCGATTTCTACACAACTACAAACTGACGCATTCATCCCCGGCCAAAGGCCGGGGTATTCTGCGTGAATTTGATAAAGTTGAATGAGCTAATTAGGTTTCACCAACCGGGTGAACAAATACAGGTAAGGTAACACAGGAGGACATACCTTGTATTCTTGAGTAAATATTATTGGGGCGAGAGTACATTGCACAATTGAGGTTACAGTAACTTGAAAAAAATCTCCATTACTATATAGTAAATATTGGCCTAAATATAGGAGGGTTTATGGTAGAAAAAATTTCGAGAGAAACTTTACAGGAAAAGGTCTATGAATCCATCAAGGATTCTATAGTGAAGAACGAGTTAGTGCCCGGGGATGTCCTGTCTATTGACGCTCTTGCCGAGGATCTCGGTGTAAGTCCAACCCCGGTGAGGGAAGCACTAGCTAAGCTATCCGCTCGCGGTTTGGTTAAAGATGCTCGTAATAAGAAGGCCCGCGTCGCTCCGATATCCGAGGAAGACGTTCTACAAACTTATGAAGTGAGAAAACTACTTGAGCCATACGCAATGAGATTAGCAGCTGAAAAAATTGGAGAAAAACCCGATTTAAAAGCCATGTTGGAAGATCTAAAACAGATAGCGGTGGAGACCCAGCAAACTGAAGAGGAAGGTCAGCTGGATTCTAGTCAATACGACCGTTATGCCAGAATTGACTTGGAGCTGCAAGAAATAGTAGAGGATGCGTTAGGTGAGACACTACTTAGTAAGTGTCTGGGTCAAGTAAGTAATCACTCTCTACAAATTCGCTTCTTTGCTGAATCTAATCCAAATGGTTATGCTTCAGAGGTTATATTTGCCAACAACGAAGAGCATCTGGAGATCATCAACAATATCCTGGATGATGATCCAGAAGGAACTGAACAAGCTGTAAGAAGTCATCTCGAAAACGCTGAGAATAGAACACATGTCGCATTGAAGAATCATCCTGAGGATTAGTAGTTCTGTCACACATATTGGTTTCTCATTTTTCTAACGGGCTGCAAAGGCTATTATTTCTTCCTTTTTAGTTATAATGTTCGTCCAGCAAGGGTTGTTGTGGGGGAGAATTACCTGTCATTCGGTCTTATAGAGAGTTTATCCTCTTCAAACAGATGGCGGCCTCTCCCAAAGACCTCCGTTCAAAGCAAGCTGCGGAAGGGGGTTCCCCTAGCTGGGCTGGACTTCCCCTGTGTTTCTCGAGTCTAAGAAAAGTCCAAAGGAGGTTTTATGAACCTGAATTGAGCGGTTCTTGCACGTTTACTGCAAAATTTGGGTTAACCGCATTTTCAATTTGAGAATAGGGTGCTGGGTGAACTTTTGCGAAAGAAACTTGAATAAATTGGTTTTGGTTACACCCACTGAGTGAACAAAGCTTAGTGGAAACAAGAAAGGGAGTTGGCCTTGTAATTTTATTTACACCTTGACCGCAAGGGAGAGAATCGCACGATTTAGGATGAATGCTTCTGAAGTAGAGAATACTAATTTACCCTTTGAGCTATCCGAATACGAGGGTCGACTGAGGAAGGTTCGGGAAAAGATGGTTGATGAAGGGGTCGAAGTAATGATAGTTACTTCTCCGACGAATATGTATTACTTGACGGGGTATAACACTTTTTCGTTTTACATTCCTCAGTTCTTAGTTCTACCTTTAGATGAAGACCTCTTTATGGTTCCCCGGAGTCTTGATAATAGTTCAGTGTTGGAGACTACCTGGCTTTCTCAAGACATGATCCGCCCTTACGGTGAGGATTATATTGATCATTATCATAACTACAAGGAGCCCAGACACCCGGTCGAATATCTGATTGAGCTCCTACAAGAAGAGGGTTTGGCTGATAGTGTCTTTGGCCTGGAGATGGACGACTTTTACGGAAGGGCTTTGTACTATAAGAAGTTGAGTGAAAAGCTAACTGATGCCAGCTTTCATGACCAAACTCAGCTCATTCCCCGTCTTTATTTGGTAAAATCCGAAGCGGAGGTGGAGTATATGAGAGAAGCTTCCAGGATCGTTGAAGAAGGAATGGAGGCTGCTCTCAACATGATAGAAGAGGGGGTAACCGAGTACGAAGTGGCCGCAGAAATACTTAACGTCATGATTAAGAGTGGCAGCTGTTCTCCCAGCTTCCCCCCGCTATTACAAACGAGTGCTGCCTGTCACGTCACCTGGACTGATAAGAACATTCGAGAGGGCACTTCGGTGTCGATAGAGATTGCTGGGTGTAGAAAAAGATACCAGTCTCCAATGTGCAGGACCGCTATTGTGGCGAAGGAATCTTCCTCCGTGGTCCGAAGAGCGAGGGATGTTATGAAGCGCCAGATTGAAGCACACAGGAAAGCACTTGCCACAATAGAGCCGGGAATTAAAGCGGAACGGGTGGCGATCGAAGCGAATAAGATCTTTGACAAAAGATCTTCCCGAGTGGGTTATCCTTCTGGTCTGGGTTTTCCACCGGACTGGGGTGAACACACTGCCAGTTTCCAGGAAGGAGATCAAACTGTCTTACAACCGAACATGACTTTTCATGTTCTCAGCACTCTTGCGGACCCTTTTATGATCGAATTTGGCGAGACGGTCAGGGTGACCGAGGGTGGTGCGGAGGTCTTGGTCGATTTTCCACGGAAGTTATTTGTCAAGTAGGGAGTTGGTGAATAAATATAGTGGAAGGAAAGTAATTCTTCTTGTAAACCTGCCTAGATGTTGTCTGTAAGAAAGAGAATCGTATACTGTAGGCCGGAGGTTCTGGTTCGATTGATTGCAGGATAGCTTCGGGGTGAGAAAATGAATGAACTACAAGAAATGAAAATCAAAGCAGAAAAGGTTATTGAGGAAAATAAAGGTAAAATGGTGGACTTGGGTTCCGAAATTCACGAGAATCCTGAATTGTCTTACGAGGAGTACAACTCGCAGCAATTGTTGGTCGAAGAATTAGAAAGCCAGGGATTTTCTGTTGAAACCGGTATAGCTGGCTTAGATACATCGTTTCGGGCGATATATGAGGGTTCTAAAGCGGAGCCGATTATTTGTTTGATGGTGGAGTATGATGCTTTAGAAGATCTTGGCCACGCCTGCGGGCATAACTTGAGTGGTGTAGCCAGCGTGGGGGCGGCTATTGCCGCGAAAGAGATTATCGAAAGTTATAATTTGTCTGGTAGTGTCATTGCCTTGGGGACACCCGGGGAAGAGCTATATTCCGGAAAGATTCCCATGCTGGAAGCTGGGGTTTTTGATGAAGTAGACGTTGCTATGATGACTCACATGTTCGATAGAACGGTGATCGATCCTACATTTATCGCTATGGACGGTTTGGAGTTCACATTTCATGGAAGATCATCTCATGCAGGAGGAGCACCCGAGAAGGGAGTGAATGCTTTAAATGGCATTATACAGACTTTTGAAAATATCAATGCGCTGAGACAGCACGTGAAAGACGGAGTTCGGATACACGGTATTATCACCGACGGTGGATCAGCAATAAATATCGTGCCCGAGGAGTCCGCTGCCAGGTTCTTTGTTAGAGCAGATAATAGAGAATATTTGGATGAAGTAGTGAATAAAGTAAGGCGATGTGGTGAGGGAGCAGCTGTTGCAACTGGAACCGAGGTAGAATTTAATATCTTCGAGTCGAACGACGATCTGGAGAATAATCCCGTGCTTACTGCTCTTTTCGACGAGAATATTAGACGCTATACCAAGGACGTAACTGGGACAATGGAGGAGGCGATAGGTTCAACGGATGTAGGAGACGTCAGTAAGGTGGTTCCAACCATTCACCCTATGGTTTCGATTACCTCTGAAGGCACCGCATTACACACGAAGGAATTTGCAAAAGCGACGGCCTCACAAGAAGGATTCGAGGGAATGATTAACGCCTCAAAGGCACTGGCACTTACTGCGATAGATCTCATCGTGGAGAAAAACTTTTTGAACCGAGCGTGGAGCGTCTTTAACGAAAGGAAATAGTCAAACTTCCGGAACCTTTATAGCTCAATGAGTGTTCTTAATGCCGTAATTGTAATAGGATATAGCTTTGGCTGATCTACAGAGAACTCGTTCTCTGTTTTTTTGTTCCGGATTGAGCATGAATAGATTTGTTGGTCAAGTAGGGGCCGCTGTCAGTCCACAGAAGTGTTTTTGTACCGCAAAATCCTCTATCAGGATTGTCTTGTAGCGAGTTTGAAATTGGGTTTATTTTGTCCTTATTATAGAATATAGTATATCTTGGCAAGTTGAGGAGGTAACAAGATGGCGGAAGTCAGGACTAAAAAGGATTTTTCTAATTTGCATTTTTCGGAAGAGCCAGAAATCAAGATCACTCCCCCGGGCCCAAAGTCGATGGAGTTACTCGATAAGCAAAGAGAATTGGAAAGTAGTGCAGTAGCTTATCCTAGATCCACTCCTTTGGCGATTGAAGAGGCCAGGGGAGCTACACTTCGAGATGTCGACGGGAACCTATATCTGGATTTTTTTGGTGGAGCCGGAGTGTTGAACGTAGGGCAGCTTAATCCGGTGGCGATTGAGGCCGTGAAAAAGCAGCTAGGAAAGCTCGTTCATGCACTGGATTTCCCGACCAAAATTAGAATCAAGCTTGCAGAAAAATTATTGGAACTAGCTCCTGGAGAATTAAAAGAGGGCAAGGTGTTTTTTACTGCGCCTACTGGTTCAGACGCCGTGGAAGCTGCATTGAAGCTTGCAATGTTGAATACGGGTAGGAACACGGTTTTGGCTTTTCAGGGTAGTTATCATGGCATGACGCAAGGTGCCCTTTCTGTTTCAAGTGGCAGGAAGTTTTTTGCCGATTATCAGCCAACTTTACCTCAAGCCAATTTCGCTCCTTATCCCTATCCTTACAGGTGTCCGTTTGATGCAGATAGCCCGGAGGAATGTGGGGAAAAGTCGCTAAAGTACGTACGTAACATGATAGAGGATCCACACTCGGGAATTACTATTCCTGCTGCAATAATAGTTGAACCGGTTCA
>Ga0102934_1002699_pt1 | contig 12189 bp, 6 predicted proteins | sample SalPonR2_A_D1_MG_FD_78175 | JGI IMG/M metagenome (GOLD analysis project Ga0102934, IMG submission 78175) | Salt pond soil microbial communities from South San Francisco under conditions of wetland restoration - Salt Pond MetaG R2_A_D1_MG | ecosystem: Environmental > Aquatic > Marine > Intertidal...
CGCCTGCCCGCTCTGTCCCCCGCTCGCCTCCCCCGCATCCTCCCCACCCCCGCCGGCGTTTGCATTGCCCAGGATCTTCTCCTCGGTCGTATGCGTCCCGCCTGTCTGCCTCTCCTCTGTGCCTGACGCCGCCACGCTCTGTGTGCTCGCTGCCTCCCATGCCCGGCGCCCACTCCCCGAAGCCAAGGACTGGGCCTTCAGAGGGTCGGTCGTGCTGCTGCTGCTTCCTGCCGCCTGGCTGGCTTGCATGAGCATTTGGAGGATGGCAGGCGGCTGCGACGGAGGTGAGGGGTTCGGGGAGGGCGGCTCGGAGCGTCCTACGGGAGCAGTGGCATCCGCAGAGCCGGTGTTGGGAAGGGTGCTGGCGCTTGGCAGGCAGTCTTTCGGCCGCAGGTGGTAAAATTGGATCGCTTGCGTTTGCACACAGTACGCATGGATCTCAGAGGCCCCCGACCGGCCCGACCGGCCTTCGTGAGCGTCCACCCCCACCCCCTCGAGTGCCAACAGACTCAGCACGGGGTGTTTCAATTGGTAGGGGGTCAGTCGGTCCACTTTGGCCGTGCTAGGTCCCAACACCACGTGGGCGACGTAGAGCAAAGGCCGGGCGGCGTCGGCGAGCAACAGGAACTCCCCCGTCTGGTCCACCTCCAAGTGGAAAGCGCGAGTGCCCCTGCCCGCGTCCCGGTCGGGGGGGGGAGGGGCGAAGGTCAGTGTCTGGGTGTTGATGGGCGAGAGCGTGGTCCAGGCCCGGAAAAGCTTGATCTCGCTCGCTTGCTTCCCGCCCGTGACCACGAAGACCTTCTCCCCGGTCGCCGGCCCCCCTGTCCGGTGTAAAAACAAGGCCCGGGAGACCGGCTCCCCCCGGTATGGCTGCCATCGCCCCATCGCTACCTGAGACTCCACTTCCCACACACGGACCCAGCCGTCTTCCCCGGCTGTGACCAGGTACTTCCCGTCCTTGGAAAAACTCAGGTCCAAGCACTGGTTTGCGGCCGTCAGGCACCACTCCGGCATCAGGTCAGCAAGTCCTGTGGCCGCGACTACTTTGGCGGGATCTCCGACCCGGCCCCCTCTCTGCTGAATAAGCTTTTGGGTGTTGATCAAGGCAATTTCTCCCTTGGGAGCCACCACGGCTAGCATGTGTACTTGCTTGGGATGCCAGACGACCCGCAGCAGATCCACTCCTGTTACGGCCAAAAGGGGCACCGACGTCAAGCTTTTGTCTGCGGCCGATTCCGTGATTGTCCACAGGTAAAAAGAGCCGTCTCCACCCAAAGACCCGAGCATACACGTAGACCGGCTCGCGAATGCCATGTCAATGATGGGTTTCTTATGACCCTTGAGTAAAGTGCGCTGCACCGTCTGCCGATTGATCCCTCGGATGTGGCCGTCCTTGATGGCGTAACATATGTACGCATCGGAGACTGCGATTAGCCGACCGCTCCCATAGGGAGCTTCAGAATTGTAGAAGGCTATAGGAGTGCACTGCGGATGCGGCAACCCGTCCTGGGGAGTGGAGAAAGTGAATGACGGGGTGTTCACTTCCATGCCTGCTACAATACCCGAAGCACCTTCGTCATCTCCACTTCTGGCAGCGGCCGCTGAGGATGAAGAACTCGAGGCACTTGACAGGGATGATGACGGCAGTGGCCCGGCCTTGCTTTGGGAGGAGCTTCGAGTGATGGTAGTGGTGGTGACCGCGGCACTTAGCCCCTGCAATGGAGCAGGTGCCTGCGTTGCGCCCGAAGTCTCCCCTCCCCCCGACGATTTTTCGTTGCCAGCGCGTCCACGCGACAAAGTTTGAAAGAAGGAGTTAAAATTGTCCATCCTTGAAAAGGGGAGTTGAAAACGTGAGATGCAATGAGCGTCCAAGCAGCAGAGGCCAAGCGGGTCGCCGATGATTGTGGCCAGGAGGCCATCCTTCCAACAAAGGGGCGAGAAGGAACAGAGCTCAGCACTTGCTTGACCACGTAAGAACACGAAGCCACACGGGCAATGGTCATCGACTGTAAATGCTTCAGGCAAGCATAGCTAGCAGCGCGCTTGGACAGTCTTTGGCTCGGTAAAACCACTCAGTCCGTGGTATGAACAGGAAGAAGAAAAGACAAGCCATGTTCGTGTCTCCGTCCGACAGGCATTTTACCTTTTTAAATTACAATCACATGGTTTTGAACACGTCTGTACAAGCCCAACCCTCGCTACGCTTTCATCAATCGTATAGCTAAGGGTTCCAATGCTGAATTTGTTGCTTGCGAATCCAAAGATGGTGCCGCTACACAACCCAGCGGGTGCAAGCCGATTACCTCCTCCTTGACGCCCAGAGGACCGTTTGAGAGCAGCACAACAAGCATCACCTCATCCCGCCGATGCAAAGGAACATTCTGGGCCCTCAGGAAATCCTTGAGCTTTACAGGGCTCTGTCGCCACGGTGGATGAAATCGATCGCCTTCTTGACGATGCCGGAGCCGGAGCCGGGCCCCTGTGGGAACGTGAGGAAGGACCATGCTCCACCCCGGGGCGGTGGACGAGGAAGAAGAGGGAGATGCCGACAGGCGTGAGGCCGAAATTTGCCACCCTGTGGGGAGCAAGCACTCCACGCCCGCATCCGGCAGCGAGACTGGAAAGTTTTCCGGCTGCCAGATCCCCTTGGGGTTCCTATGGGCTTGCTCTTGAACCAACCGAAGCACTTGCCCTTGTCGGACCAACAACCATCCATTCCCCATCTCCAATCGCCACTGCAGCTTCTTTTTGTGTCCCCCCTGGGCCTCGTCTTCGTCCCTTTGAAGCTGCTCCATGGCGCGACGTATCTGAGCGTAGGAGAGGCTGACTGCACCATTACTTGCCCTGGCGGCAAGGCGATGCAGCAGCTCTTCTTGAAGCAAGCGCGGCAGTGGGGCCCAGAGCGGCTCGGAGGCCGAAAAGGGAGACACCGGCGAAGGAAAGGAGGGCGCTGATAACGCCTGAGCGGACGACGACCCGGGGGGCGAGGAAGAAGACAGGGCAGAGGGGAGGGGAGAGCGGACAGGAGGGCCCAACCAGAGCTCGATTCCTGCATCCACCACGTCAAGAGGGGCCATGGCGCTGTGACGCGCCTCCCACTCCCTCGCCGCCCGGACCACCCAGTCCTCCAAGCCCCGGCTCTGCTCCGCCATCTCTTCCATGCGTGCCTTCAGCGCCTCCTCCCCCCCCGCCAGCTCTGCCATCAAAGGCAACAACCGGAGGCGCACCTTGTTCCGCTTGTACTTCTCCGTCTGGTTGGAGGCGTCTTCCTCCCATGCCAGACCTTCTTTTTCTAGAAACCGAACCAGGCGGGTCTTGGGAAGGTGCAACAGCGGCTTGACGTATGGGCCTGCCCGAGGCTCCATGCCCCGTAGGTGGCTGATGTGCGCGCCGCGCAGCAGCTTCAGGACCCATGTCTCCAGAGAGTCGTCCGCGTGGTGAGCCGTGGCGATGACGCCCTGAGCCCCTTCCTTTTCGCTCCCATCCCCCCTCTCCTCTCGCTCGCCCACCGCCCCACCCTCCTTTCCCTTCCCCCTTTGCCACCGTCCACTAATTCTCTCTTCCTGGAGCAGCCGCTCGCATTCCTGTCGCCGCCATTCCCGCGCGCGCGCCTGAACGCCCGCACTCTTGGACCGCTCCTCTTCTTGCCAGCTTGCCGTGTGAACGGGGACCCCCAGCCTCGCCGCCGCGTCTAGGACGAACGCTTCTTCCTTTACGGCCTCTGGGCGCAGTCCGTGGTTGAAGTGTGCCACCGTCAGCTTCAAGGGGGGCTCCCATCGCTTGCGAATACGGGTCAGAAGATGGAGCAGCGCCATGGAATCAGCGCCTCCCGAGACGGCGATCACGACATGATGGGCCGGGGCACTCCCCCGCGAGTCGGATAACCTACAAGGCCCTTTGAGACAGGCCTCCACATGGTCAAGTAGCCAGCTCGACGTCTCGTTCTCGGGGACAGGGGAAGTGACGGGTGTGACGGACAATGGAAGGGCTTGCTTGCGGGGCAGAGAAGCGCGAGGTCTCTGCAGACAGTTTTCAGGTCTAGTCTTCGAAAATGAAACGAAGGTTGACGTCGCTTGTGCACCCGCTGCCGGGCATATACGTTGAGCGGCCGAGAATTGCAACATGAGCAAGAGGAGGAGCTGAAGCGGATGGGATAGTTTATCTGTACGACGCACCCTCCCCGTGTACATGTACCCCAAAAGCGAAGGGAGGGGGCACCGCAGCCTGCTAATCAATCGCTCCGCTGCATTAAAGAGCTGACTCGAAGGTCGGTAGGACGATACACACCCTGTCGTATCATGCGGGTTTTGGGGGAAGGCATCAAAGGGATGCTAGCGAGTGCAAGCGTTACAGCGAACACAGCGGACAACATTGCCTACGCTAATTCAGAGTCTGAACGAAGTTGCACACGCTCTTCTATTGTATCTTGACAACTTCTCCCGCAGGCATGGCTTCTTGGCCTTGCTGGCGCTGTATGATGATCACCGGGCGCTCTGTCGCTAAGAGGAGGAACACTCCACTCCCCGACCTCCCAGGTATTCCTGTAAACGTTTTGGTCACTCAATTCTTCCACCGTTCACAGGAATACTGTACGACTTGCAGTTACTGTCATACAGAAATCGACAGCCTCATCTGCTTAAAAAAAGTCCCCCGTCAGGCCTTCACCTGATCCCGCCTCCGTCCTTGCCGGCCAGGGCACGCGGTGTCTGGGATGGGCGGGCTGGAGGGTTTGGAGGGTTTGCTGCACACGTTTTTCAATGGCTGCAACGGGAATCCCGCCCTCCAGAGGGACATCGAAAGGGAGCTTCAGGGCATTAAAGATAAGCCTGAAGCCATGGATGAAGCACGGCATTACCTTGAGTCCTCGTCCAGTCCTTATTTACAGTGGTTTGCAGCCACCGTTTTAGACGACGCAGTGACGCGAAAATGGCACAGGCTGAACTCAAACACCCGCGAGCAACTACGCATTTTCATTTTGGAGCTCTTGATGTTAAAGAGACCGGGACATGCTCATCTAGAACCATTCGTGACCAACAAATTGCAGCAAGTACTGATAAATATAGGGAAGCAGGTAGAGGGATGGCCGCAGGCGTACCCCACCTTCATGAGCGATATCATTGCGCTCTCTAGTTCCCCTTTGACCTATCCCACTGGCCTAGGGCTTTTGTGTATGTGCAGTTCTGAATTCCTGCGGGAGGACTTGGCCTTGCCGTCGTCTCGGATAGCAGAACTGCAAAGTTTGTTCGCACGAGAACTTCCTGCAGTCGTCGAAATGCTCACCTCTCTTCTGGCGCACGCACACAAGCCTTCGGCTGGATCCGAAAACGCTGTCCAGCAAGCGGTGCTGGCCACGGCTGCCTTGCGGTGTCTGGGCACTCTGGTGGAGTGGCCATCTATGGCATCGTGCTTGACTCCCGGTCTCTGCGCCAGTGTCTTTGACCTGGTGCTCGACGCCGTCCGTCCAGGACATGGGCCCGACATGCAACCGTGCGGTGTGGCTGCGGTAGGAGTGATGACGGAGCTTTTGAACAAGCGGTGCCTGCCCCCGCATTTAGAGGCCTTTGTGTTGCAGGTGGCCACTCAGATGTGCGTGGTGCTGGACAGCGTCTGCGCCTTGACCAAAGCCAATGGGGGGGACGACGATGGAGGTGTAGAAGGGGCAGATGAAGAGCTCCTGCTGGGTTTCCTGGAGTTCCTGTGCGTCTTTTTGGAGCAACACTTGGGTCGGATCCTCCTCCTCCCCACCTTCCCATTTGCAGACTTCTGCACCCTACTCGCCACTTTCACGTTCCGGCAACTCCCTGACGCCCGTCTCCTTCGCCGCGCTTTCCTCCCCTGGACAACTCTATTAGAGCACCTGACTGAGTCGGAGGCGGGGCTGGCCACCCTTCCGGGAAGCCTGCCCCTCTTGTCCAGCGTGGGGATCGAGCTGCTTTCGAAACTCTTGTTCTCCAGTAATGCCCATGCCATGGCTCAACTTGAGGACGAAGAGGAGGACAGGGTGCGTGTGCATGAGGTGCACGGGATGGAAAAGATGGTTGATGGCGAGGAGTGGATGCCGCTGGGCTCCTGGGAGGACGGTGGCCTCGCGCGGGATGCAGGGGTCGAGGGAGAGGGCGCCTGTCTGGGGGAGGAGAAGAGCGAGCGGCAAGAGGTGGTGGACGAAGGGGTGCTCTTACTCCAATCCTTCGCCCGCCTCCCCGGCTGCTCCCAGGACCTTGCAGGCCTCGTGGGGTCGCGCCTTGAGACGGTTTGGGGGGCTCTAACTGATAAGGAGCCCTATGACCACGCGCAGGCGGATGCGTGCACCCTCCTGTCCTTGGCCGGAGTTGTCGCCTCTGTTTGCCCTACCGACCCCTTTTGGCGCTTCCTTCGGCTCATTCTCGTCATGGCCCAGTGCATGAATCAGGAGGAGGGCAATACCCGCTCTCCCGCCTTTGCGCGGCTCCATCGAGCAACATTTCGCGCCCTCTTTCACCTGACTCGGGGCTTGATGCCCGCGGCACCGCCTGCCACACCCTCCACACCTCTTCCTGCGTTGGAGCACGTGGTGGACGAGATTCTAAGCGTTGTTCACGGAATTTTAGAGCCTCCTCCGTCGGCCTCTCTTTCTTTCAAGCACCCAGCCTGGCCCGCCAGGAAGGCCGTTGCTCGCGAAGCTGCCTCTGTGGTCTTGGCCCTCGCACGCCACATCCCAGCCCGGCAGCTTCGCTCCTACCCGTCGGTCAACCAGTGGATAGAAGATGCCGATCGTCTGGCGCCCGCCCATCCCCTCTCGGTCCAAGAAGTCTACCTGCAGTCGGTCTCCCTCCTCTACCTCCCCACCGACGGGCCCCGCCTGGACCCCACGGAGGGGCAGAACCTCATGGCCGCGTACTCCGCTTTCTTGGCGCCCTGGGTCAACGCCCTACCAGAAGCACAAACTCAACTGGAAACCTCCCCGGGCCAGCGCGTCGGGGACTCGCTCGACGCCATGAGGCACCTCGGAAAAGCGACCCGGATTTTGCGAGGGATCTGCGTCCTGTACACACAGTCGCCCAAGCGCATCAAGGCTTTTCTCCATGCGGCCTTGCTTCCAGGACTTGCGTCGCTTCTCCCGTGCCTGAGAAATTGCCTGGATCACCTCTGCACCTGCGGATCGCCGTCGAAGGCGTCATCCCTGTCCCAGGCCGGGCAGGCACCCGGGTGTCCCGAGACAGCCTTCCACAGTGCCGCCCTCGCCGCCCGCGCCGTCTTGGAGCTCCTGGCCGCACTGCAGACGTGCCTCGGCAAGGATGTCGGCCCCCTCTTGGCGGAAGCTGTGCGTCTCTTCGTCCACCTGGACTGGTCCACGGGCCTCGGGGCGGCACCCGGACACGCCTCCCAGGACGCCCGGCCTCCAAGCACTCCGTCTCCCACCCTTTCCCCCGCCTCGATCTTCCTGCTTGCATATCTCCTTCGCTTGTTGCGGCAGCTTTCGCTAGAGCGGTCGTCCTTTCCCACGGGCACCGTTGGGGAGCTCAGTCGCCTGGCCCTTGATCGCCTACTGCCCTTAGTGCGCTCAGCGCCTGCTGACCTCTTGCCCCTCTTCCTGCAGCTGGCGGGCTCCCTTCTCTCGGACCACTGGAGGGAGTTCGTGTCCGATTCAACGTACTTGAAGACAAACGGTGCCACTCATGTCAATGCCGGGATCGCCAGCGCCGGGGGGGGATCCAGGAGGAAAGCGTTTGTCTCCCGAGACATGGAGTCTACCTTTGAACGCTTCCTTCTCGTCATGTACGAGTCTTTGCAGGATACATCTCTATCGCCTGATACAACCCGACTGACAATCGAGCTTCTGGAGCGGCTGGATGGGGACATAGCGTTGTTTAATCTCGAACATTTCCAAAGCACGATGCGTCTGCCCTACGCCATGACCATACTCCATCTTCTGTTCAACCGGGCCCACCCTTCGCTTCGAGACGAGCTGTTGGGCTTGCTACGGGAAATAACTGTGGCTGTTGCATGCAATGGAGTCAGCGAAGGGGTCGATGGCGTGACTTGGACGTTCGACAAGCTCTTCCCTGAGGCCTTGATGAAAATGGAAGGGTTGACCAATGAGCAGCGCGGGTCCTTGCTGGCATCCATTCCCAGGGACATACAAGACGGCCCAAGCTTCAAGAAGCACATGGCTGCATTCTTGAGCGATGTACGTTATGCTCAGATGGTACAGCAAGGAGCGGTAGGGTGACTTCGGAAAGTCTGCGGCAGGAATTGTACCCTTCGAACTGCCCGAATGTATGCTTGTAAATTTACGTAAAGAATGTGTGAATAGAGAGCACCAAGAAGCTATGAGTAGATTTTGTCTCCACATCTCTTCCCGATGTCTAATATGAGGGAGGCACTGGTTACTTTTCCGCCCCCAGACTTAAAGTAATCCCCAATAAATACCCCCCTGGAACGTATGAAGAGAGGCGCTTGTTCTTTTTCGCGTGCAGCGACACAAGTTGCACCCGGTGAGTCAGTGCCCCGGTCACTTTTGACTGCAACCCTCCACTGAGACGGAACCCTGTCGTTTGGACCATTTCAAGCATAGCTCTGTGCTTTGAGATGGTGATGCAAAGCCAGGGTGCTGGCAGCATTTTTTTGTTTTTCGGAGTCGGTATCATAGAAGGGTTGCCTGACGCACCCCCTTTGACAGGAGCTTCCACACACCGTGACATTCGAAAAACAGGCAATACTGGCCAAAATGGTTCGCTCCCACACGAAAGCCGAAGAGAAAGCGTTACCACCACCTCTGAGCCTTCTTGGCTGCTCCTCTGCAGCCCATGCAATTAATTGGCATAAATTTTTGACGGTACGTGGAGGCACAGGCTGGCGCCTTCTTCCTCTCTGTCAATGCACGTATAGCAAAGAAAAGTCCAATCTATGACTTTTTGGAAACCATTTGTAATATTCAAGTCAGTGTGAATGCTCCTTTGACTGATTTTGTCCGCTCTGCGCCACAGTTCCCCGTCGTCCTGTCGTTCATGTACTTCTTCGACAACTTCACCCAGCCGGCCCTCATGTATCTGATGCTCCATTCCGTCTACTGTTGGTGCTGGTTGACCAAACACATGACCTTTCGGGACAAAAACTTCGACGAAAAAGTCTCTTTCCCCTTCTTCCTCACCATCTTCGTCTACGTGGATTTGTACTGGGTGGGTCCCTATATGTTGTGCAAGTACCGCCGTGATCCGTACCTGGAAAACTGGGAGATGTGCGCCGCGATCCTCCTGTGGGGATACGGCGTCTTTCTTCACTTCGCCTCGGATTCACAAAAGGCACACACGCTGACATACCGTGGACGGGGCTTGATCACTTCCGGGTTGTTCTCCTGGGTCCGCAACCCCAATTATCTGGGGGAGACGTTAATCTACATGGCCTACGCCTTGCTGACCAAGAGCAAAGTGGCCTGGGCTATCTTGGCCTCCTTCGTCCTTATCACGTTCGTGCCCAACATGATAAAGAAAGACAAGAGCCTCGAGAAATACGGGGAAGACTTTGTGAACTACAAGAAGAAGACCTGGGTGATGATTCCCTTCATATACTGATCCAGGAAGGCCGAGGTGGCAATGGATGGGGTGGAGAAGTCGTGAAATATAGAGATAAAGCAATGGCCTTGCTGTTCTAAATAATGAGTCCTTGTTCCGTTTTTTTAGTCCGTCTGGGTCGCTTTTCATCCTTTTCTTTTATACAACACAAAGAGCAAAGGCCGAAAGACACGTTGCCGCAAGATCTGATCAATCCTGCCATCATCACACCTAGAAGCATTGGCCTGCTAGGCTCTCTGCTTCTGTCGTCGGCAGTACGTTCCCTGATCTTCTTCTGACTTCCGAGGCTACTTCTCCTTCTTCTTGTCCTTCTTTTTCTTCTTCTTGGGGCTCTCTTCTTCCTCCTCCTCTGCCCCTGTCGATGCCTCTGTCTTGCTCTTCTTCTTCTTCTTTTTCGAGGGCGTCTCCTCCTCAATTTCCAAAGCCTGACCGTTGCTTGCTCCCATCCCTCCCTCCTCCGCTCCGGCCCCCTCCGATTCACGCTTTCTCTTCTCCTTCTCCTTCTTCTTCTTCTTCTTCTCCGCACTTCCTACCTCCGTCGTGACCCCGACCATATCGGAGGCCTCATTGTACCCGTCCCCCTCTCCTTCGCCCAAGGCCGCTTTCTTGTCGTACTTCGCCGGGCCCCCGTTCCCACTGCTGCTGCCCCGCATGCCTCCGGTCAAACTCGTCTTGTGGCCTCCCTCCAATTGCCGGAGCCTGAACTCGACCTTGCTCCGCGCCTCCTCGCCCATGCTCGTGTCGGTCTCGTCCCCCATGGCGTCCACCCGGATCGCGAGCGCCGTCTTGGCAGCCAGCACCCGTGATATCTTACCCTTGTGCTTGGGCTGAGCCTGGCCGATCAACGAGGCGTGGTAAATGAGGCCGTACTTGGGGGTGTCGTGCTTCGTCTTGAGGGCTCGAAAAAGCGCCTTCTCTGCCCCCAGAATCTGGATGGTGGATGCCGGGTGTTTGGCCAGGTTCAAGAGGGAACCGGCGTGCGCGATTAGGCGGGCCCCGACCAACTCCCCCACCATGATGGTCAGGTTGGGGGCGATGGCGTGCATTCGATTTTTCAAATATTCGAATAAATTGATCCGGTAGGCGGCCAGGTCCACCACTTCTTGAGCGAGAGAGCGGATGGAGGCCAAGTCGTTCTCGGAAATTTCCTGACCCATGCTAATTTCTGCGGATTCCTTCACGCTCTGCTCGACGGCGTCGTCCCCCAAAATGTCCGACAAATCCTGGTTCTTGAAGCCAGTGCGCATCCCTACGCGGACAACAAGCTTTGCGTACTGCGTGAAGGGAGGGGGAGGGCGCGTTATAAGCTTTCGCAGCTGCGGTGCTATGGAAAGCATCGCAAGATACCCACAGCCTCAGGTATAAACCCGCGTATCTGCACGCGCCAAATCATACACATCTTTAATCATACACACACTCCTCTGTCCATTAAGGGAACAGTTGGTTCACTCTTGCCTTCTCACCTGCACGTTATCATTGACAATCTTGACCAATTCAGGAAAGTGCCACCCGTACCATTCCCGGACACGCATGGCGTACGTATTTATCTCCTTGTCGAGCTCATCCAAGAGGCCAATCGCTTGCACGATCATCGTGTCCACCTTGTCCGCAGAGAACTTGAGCTTGTAGCGGGACAGGGAGTGAGAGAGCCCTAGCTGCATTTGCTTCAAGTTCGAGTCGGAGAGGCCGGTCAAAAGGGAGTCTAGCTGCGTGCGAACGCCCCTGAATAGCTCAGACGCTATCTCTCCGGTAGCGATGTTCAGCCCTAGTTTGTCTTTGATCAGTCCGCCCAGCTTATGATCTGCGACGGCCAGCTGCTCTGACAGTTCCTTGTCCTTTATGCTCTTTTTTAAAAATTTCTTCAGTTCTTTCCCCAAATTGCTCTCTATAATGTCCGAGGCGGCCGCAACAGCTTCAGCAGTGCCATCGAAAGGACGGAAGGCCTTAAGCTTTACACTGTAATCGGATTGGCCGTGCGGGGGAGGGGGAGGGAGGAAGACATCGACGTGAAGAGAAAAGTTGAAGGGGTACGCATCGGAGGTGCCGAGCGGGAAAAACAGTTATAATTAATCTGACAGTTTCAGGATGATTTACACACTTTAAGAAAAAATGGCCCACGTCATCAAAATGTCCAACCCAAAAACTATCATTCACCTACATTGAGGAGGCTTTCTCGGGATCCTCAAATTCCTTCCACAGATTCTCCACATCTTGAAGCTTGGACTCTTTCAATACTTTGAAAAGAGCATATCCTGCGGGAGTCTCGAAGAGGAGGAGCATCGTATCCCAGTGCCTTGTGCGAGAGGGTCCCACTCGGTAAATGGAAGGATACTACTGAGTGCCTTTTCCCTGGTTGCCAAACGTGATGAAAGAAGCAAACGCGACCTTGTCCAGGGGCACAACCTGTCAAGCTGCGATTTTTTTCGCGCAGGTGAGCAATGAGAGGAAGTCAACGCCGAGTTAGATGCACATGCTGACCTAAAACGCGGCAACACAGGAAGAAGGGTGGGAGGGGCGGGCAGAGTCTCCTCGGGCTGGGTGGGTGGGGAAGCGAGGCGGGCGAGATTACCCTCCCGGTCCACACGAATGAGGCGGGCGAAAGGACCCTCCCGGTCCACACGAACGAGGCGGGCGAAAG
>Ga0102934_1002701_pt1 | contig 12188 bp, 11 predicted proteins | sample SalPonR2_A_D1_MG_FD_78175 | JGI IMG/M metagenome (GOLD analysis project Ga0102934, IMG submission 78175) | Salt pond soil microbial communities from South San Francisco under conditions of wetland restoration - Salt Pond MetaG R2_A_D1_MG | ecosystem: Environmental > Aquatic > Marine > Intertidal...
ATGTTGACGAAGAGGAAGGCGACTGGATACTCCAATAATTTTAAGAAGAAATGTCAAATTTAAATAAATCAAAGGCGTTAAAGATGTGTCGTGTTTGTCAGACTTATTGTGGATGAATTTCTTTGTTTTCAACCATGGACATGGAAGCCCTCACGCGACCCCAGGCAAGTAGGGGTGGCTGAGCGCCTTGGTCCGTAAGGCTCGCTCTAGAGCAACTACTGTCGGAAAGCAAGTCACGGTATTTGCACATGAGACTTTGTTTTCATTCCACCAATACGGAATGCCACACACATTTATACACACGCTCAGTCAATTGATATGCACAGCTTCTACCCACTTCCATCGCAGCCCCCTCGCCCCCATCCTACCGCATCCATTCCCCCATCTCCCCGCTTGTCCCACGGTCGTGTCCTTTCCTCGATGTTTTGCACTTTCCTCTCGGTCGTTGACTTTACTGTACGCAGCAGCCAACCCTCCTCCCTTCCCATCCTTTCTCCGCGTCCTCGTCCTCTTCCTCCACCAGAAAGTCCTCTCCTCCCTCCCGGAATCGCGCCAGATCCATCTTCCCGTGCCGCACCCGGTGGGTCGCCTCCGGATATCGCTGCACGTAGGCACGCAATTTCTGCAATTCGCTCGTCGTATAATCCTCCTCCTCCTCCTCCTCCTCTACCTCATCCCCGATTCGTGCCCGCGGTCGCCTCTCGCTCCTCCAGGAGCCGGCAGGTGCGAAGGTCGATGCCCGGGCCAGGAAGCGGTGTGTCTGGGGACTCCGGTGCAGGTACATGTCGAGTCGGTGCAAGGCGTGGCCCCAAAAACCCCGTGTCAGCACCAGCAGCAGCAGGAGCACGCCCAGATCGGGCGTGGGCACCGCGCGCCATAGGAAAAAGAGCGCCACCGCCGTCAAAGCGACCCGGATGTTGTGCTGTCCGTTGAAATACAGGTGCAGCCAGCCTGGGCGCTCTTTCGCCTCCTCCTCGGTCTCGAGAAACCATCCCATGCCCCAAGTCAAGCCCACTCCGAGCAGGGCACAGGCGACAATCACCAGTTGCCCTTTCCCATCCGCCCACAGAGCCCCCAGGAGCTGTTGGGTGAGGGGGAGAAGGGAGTGCCGGCCGAGCCGTTGGTACAAGAGCATAGCTGTGGCGGACGTGAGGAGCGTGGCCAGGCCAGAGAAAGGCTCCAGGCGCCTGACCGTGCGGAAGACGTGGTTGAGGAGCAGCCCCGCCAGCACTAGACCGGAAAAAAGGCCCAAAAGGGCAGCTATGCCGGCGTGGAAGAGCCTGGACTCAGCCAGGGTCTCCGCCGAGTAGAGCAGGATGATTCCCACCAGGAAATTGAAGAGGTAGCGGGGGAATAGCCCTTGAAAGGTCAATCGTGCCCAGGGAGGCAACCACTCCGGCACGGTCACCCACGCCACCTCGCTGCTGGCGTGCGCGGCGAAACGCTTGAAAGCCAGCGGCTCGTCGACCAGTACTTGGAAGTCGCGGAGAGGCTCGACCCGCAGCCGGCAGTAACCTGTGGGCAGGTCGCATTCGCAGTAGGAAGCGTGCTCCCCGGGGGGAAATTGGCCGGTGATCGAGGACTCTCCTTGGCAAGGCCGCGTCTCGCAGAAGCCGTCGGGCGTGAGGGGGGCGCGAAAGACGAGGCCGTCAACCTGCACGAGGGGGCATGCCGGGTCGTGGATGTAAAGTTTGTCGTAGCGGGCGTTCATCAAAAAGTCGAGCATAGGGAGTCGCTGGAGGACCCGCGCGAAAAAGGCGGAGAATACGTCGCAGGCTTGCACTACCAAATAAGGACGTTGGTGCAGGATGATCGACGCGACGTCGCTGCTCGTGACGGGGCTGATATCTACCGCCACATCCACCCACAAGAGATGGAAGGGAAGGATGACTCGGGGCACTTCCCGCGCCAACCACCACGCTGTCCTGCTCGACGCGTTACTGCTGAGTGCACCCAACTGTCGACCCAGAGACCAGGAGACATCAAGCAACGCACAAGCGTCTAGACCTCCCTCTGTTGAGGAAGTCCTCGTTTTGCGTCTCCTCTTGCACCGGTCTGCTATCTCCTCCCCAGGACGGAGCATTTCCCCACCGTACTCAATCACCTTCTGGACGTGCGGGGCCGCAATTTGCCTCATACTTGACCACATCCCGGCAAACCACCCCGGCACTTCGACAGGGACCTTGTTTTTAACATTGGCCACTACATCACCTAGCCTAGGGGCGCGAGGACGGGCCTCCACCTCCACCTTCTTGGGTGCTTGCGGCAGGTCTTCATCAAGACACTCGTCGAGGACAGGAACCGATTCGGCTGATTCTGCCGTCGTTGCAAAGGTCTGGACGTGTTGAAATGCCAATGCACAAAAGAGAATCACATAGACTATTCTGCGCAACCGCATGTTCATGGTAATTTATCCTTTTGGATGACGATGATGATGATGATGATGACGAAAAAATAGCAAAGACGGCCCACTGGAACACGGAAAGGCTCGCGAGGAATGAAGAACTTACACAACCCGCTCCGCCACCCGCGCCTGTGGTGGCAAAAAAGAGGCGTGAAGAGTTAAAACACTGCGCCCGGAGCCATGGTGCAGGCATGCAAGGGTGTATCGGTGCAAAAAGCAGAACATAGGACCGGATGGTCCCAGCAACCCAGGCTCTCGCCGTTGCCGTTACATTTCCTTCTTCCTTGAAGGCGGACTCGGACCACGCGGCCGGGGATGGCCTATGCTGGTGGAGGAGGGCCATTTGGACGCAGACTTTCGCTCTGACATTGTCGTATGAGAGGCAGGATGGTTTGCAAGGGTCCCAATCGGCAAAGAATTCCTATACGGGAATTGTTTTCCCCTAGACTTTGCGAACCGATTCGATCTGCCGAAACCTTTTGAACCTTATTCCTTTTCTTCCATGCTCGAGACAGACATCGTTACCACCAGGATCATGAATGTATTCAGCAATATAGTCAATCGATTTGGCCGGGAGAGTCAGGATGGCGCCTTAACTCCCTCCACCATCCAGCGGGTACGTGATATCTTCACACTTGTCACAGGGCGAGGGGAGTTCTTTCCACCGCTAAAGGCAGCCAGGGTTCACTTGTATGAAAAATGTCGAAATCATATATTTGCATAACTTCATAATGAGTACGACACACCACACGTCAGACCGTTGTGGTAGTGACGGGTGCTACAGGCTATATTGCGAGCCACATCGTCAGGGTGTTGTTGGAAAATGGTTTCAAAGTTAGGGCAACGGTCCGCGATCCCAGCAACAAGGCGCGTCTGAAGGTAAGCATTAAGTACGAATTTGTGCACGAACGCTTGGCTAATCTTGAATTTCCTTCTCAGTGAAGCTGGATTCAATCTACCGTTCACCCTCAACAGAAGATTTTGTGCCCCCGCGGCGAGACCAAATTCGAACGGATTGTCGATAAACAGTCAATTACCGCTTACTGATCTCTCCTAAATGCCTGATTCCGCCATATTCCAGTTCCTCAGCGATCTTCCCGGAGCGTCCGAGCGGTTGACTTTCCACAAAGCCGATTTACTGGCTCCCGGCTCGTTCGACGAGGTATGCGCTGGCGCCACTTGCGTTATTCACACGGCCTCCCCCGTGCCTCTGGAAATGCCTGATGACCCGAACGCAGCCGTGGTCGTTCCCGCCGTAGAAGGTACAAAGAATGTGTTCGAGTCGATTCTCAAGGCAGGGAGCATCAAGCGTGTGGTTCTGACCTCCTCCATCCGCGCCGTCTTTGGCTTTGGGAACGAGAAACCTCCCGGATACGTGTACTCGGAGGAGGATTGGAACACGACATCCAGGCTGGAGAACAACCAGGCGTACAGCTTGAGCAAGACCCTGGCCGAGAAGACAGCGTGGGAGTATGCCGAGAAGGCGGGGAAAGACGGGAAGAAACCTGAATGGGACCTGGTAGCGATTCAGCCGGGCTTGGTCTTCGGCCCATCCCTGTCCGGGCGAGAGGACTCGATGAGCCTGACTCTGTTCAAAAACCTAGTAACGGGCCATCAATCAGGCATGGTGAATCTGGCCTGGGGTGTGGTTGACGTCCGAGATGTCGCCACCCTGCACGTGGCCGCCCTGACCAACACTCAAGCCTCCGGGCGCTACATCGCCACAAGTGCCACGCTCTCCTTCCAAGAGATCATTGACACGGTTCGCGCCAAAATTAACCGCCGTTTGCCCAGGTACGCGGTGCCCAAGGCCTTCCTTTGGATTGGGTATTACTCAGGCTTGGCGGGGAAGCAGCTCTCTTGGGAGGACATTGCTTACAACGTGGGAAATCCTGTACTCTTCAGCAATGCAAAAGCTACGAAAGAATTGCTTCCAGAAGGCTTCATCGAGCCAGCGAAAACGTTTGGAGACATGTACGATAATTTGACTGAGGTCGGCATCATTCCCGAGGGTAATTAAAATCATCATGTATGCCAGGAAAGAGAGGATTTGTCCGTTGGCGTCGGGGCTCCTGATTCATAGCATGTGTGAAAATCATCTACAGTCCACGGACGCTGAAGCACTTAGATTACTAACACGTTAGAAGATGCGCGCATAAAGCGGCAAAAAAATTGGACAAAAGAGGGCAGTACGCTGGAGAATGTTCATGGCCAATAGACGAGGCAAAAGCACCTTCTGAACACACGTAATCTATGAACTTCTACAAGTCCTGGTTCAGAATTGTTGTTTTTAAAACGTACGCAATTATTCGGTAGCCCATCAATAAATGATAGATAACGATGTGACAAGGATGAACGAGAGGTTAGGTTTCCAGTAAAAATATTCAGTAAGAAACGAGATGAAACGGCCGTGTGTGCAAAAGAAAGGAATTCATGCAAAGGAAAGAGTGGCCAAGGCCCTAAAATTTTCAGGCAGGCTCAATTCCTACTTTTGGTTCGTGCTTCGTACATACTCACATGGCTGAGCCGCCTGTCTGACCAGTCGACGGCCCTCGGGAGCCCTTAGCTCGTAACTTATGGTGTCTTTACCGTCTTTTACCTCTTTTCACATAAACCATGGCGGGAAAGCAGTTTTAATCTCGTTTTGTCTCGCGGCTCTTTCAGCCGTGTAAGTTGTATGTGTGTTTCGAAAACGCATCTCTCACACCCGTGCCCCCGGTCCCGAATTGTCATCAGTCATTCAATAGCCTCAGGAATCTTTCACACGGTATATCCCATTCTGGCCCTTGCGAAAGCTTCTGCAAGACCACCCAGGCGACTGCGTTGTGACTCTGGTCGGAGTTTTGATGCTGTCACAACTGTGAGTGATGGCTGCACCCCACACATCGGTTTCCTCCTCTTTGTGCGTGGGTGTAGTTTGCACAGGCGTCTTGGGACAAGTGTTGGCAGCCTCCTCCTCTCCCTCTCCAGAGTCCTCGTCCTTAACCGGAAAGGGCCTTTCCTTCTCGTCGTGAAGTTTTACTTTCTTGAATGCATTGCAGGTCTCGTTTTCAACAGAAATCGAGCCGGCAATGCTTCCGTTCCTCTTTGGCAAAATTTCACCTTCATATCCCAGCCCTAGCCTTCTCGACGCCGCTAAGGCCGTCTGCGCCACAGAAATGACTGCGACTTGCTGCTTGAGCAAAGCTAGACGGGCCTGCATTTCCCCACGGGCCCCCGTATCCACGCCTATGTGTCGCAGGAGATGCCGAACCGCCCTCCATTCCTGATCGGAGGAAGGATGACGCAAATTCTCCGGCAGGAAGGGGGCAGGGCCCAAAAAGGCACACAAGTGATGATTTTTGCAGGCTCGACGCCCGTGCACAATCCCAAAACGCGACGTACGCAAATGCAAGGCCATCCTCACACCCATGGCCTGCAAGATCGGGTTGTGGTGTTCGCGAGAGTGGTCCAGGTTGCCCCCGGTGACTACCGTGAAATAGCCAGCGTCCCGCAGACACGCCAACGTCGGGGCCCAGGAGTCAAAGTACGCGTCCAGGCTTGGATTCGCCATGAGCACCAGATCAGGTGCCTCGTGCAAGTAGCCTTGCCCATCAAAGTGGTGCCGAAAGGCCTTCGATAGGAAATCATGGTACAGCCCTTTGTAGCGCCTAATCCGTAGTCGGCAGCCGCCCCCCAGCATTTTCGTCTCGCCGACGATCAATCCTGAAGGTGGAGCTTGCGGGTCAGGCAGGGTTCGTTTGCAAGGACCTGGCACTCCCATCCATCCTACTTGCACCACTTCGAGTTCTTCGAGATGCGGGAGCTTCTCAAATATCACAGAAAAATCAGCCAGCCCCTCCAATTCCGACGACGCCCCTGCCAGGTGAATGCATAGACGTGCCTTTTTCTGCAGTATCGTAGTGGGGAGGTGTTGCGCATGGATGGCCAATTCCAAGGCATGTAAGGCCGTGTAGGGTAGTGACTTTTCCATCATTTCACCTGTCCCTTTTCGGTACCAGTGCTCAGGAGCCTCGTCCTGGCCCCAATCAATGAAGAGACCAGCTCCTTCCGTTGTGAGTTGGTTCGCACTCGGTCCGACACCAAAGTCTGTCAGGCTTATCTCGCGAGTCAAGGACAGTACTTTGGCTCGTGCCTCGGGCGCATCTGGTAGGAGAAGGAATGCTTGCATGGCTGCTGCCTGGGCATATTCTGGCTTCCCCGCAGCTTGTAAGGTCTTGGTGCGTTGAAGAAAATATGTGTGGTGAAGATCCGAGTTCTGGAACTTATTTAATGGGCGCTTGAAATCGTTGTCCCGCAAGGAAAGATTAGAAAGGCTTCGTTCAATGGAGTGCTCAGGGCGCTTGTGGTCAGAAAAGTATTATTTATGTGAAATCCGACAGTGAGATGAATGATTCGCACTCCCATCAGATTCCTTACTCAAGTCAGGGTAAATCAGGACTTATTACACAGAGGAACAGAATATGTGCGAGTCATGTACAAGTGGGAGCACTTCGCTTTGAGATCCCGGTGGAAGTACGTATTGTGACGGCCTTCATGTTTCAAGTCCTCTATTCTCCTTATGTATTTCAGTCTATGGACAATCTATACATATCTTTCACAGATTATCGTCTTTTTACGCCGTGGTACATTCCCAGGAGACTTTAAACAGGGGGCCGAAAGCACATGAAAATGCTTCTTCAACTTTCCTCTGTTCTCCCCCCCTTTCTCTTTCCGTACCTCATTCTTGGTGAACTCCTCTGAATCTGCGCGTCGTATTTTAAGTAAGGTATCGTCTAGTTTCATAGTCTTTCCTTGTCTTTCCAGCATGAGCGGGATCGTGTCTCGCCCTAAAATGCAAGAATATGCGCCCCCGGCTTGCCCCGTTCTATGCTGAATGAGAAAAAATGGAATAATGTGAGACATGCGGACTTGTCGGCATCTAGACAGTAAACTTGAAACTATTGTGACCCTGTTGGAAAGGCTTGGCCATTCGCGCGTGGCACGGAAAGATGCTGCGGGTCAAATTGGTTACATATCACCTTCACCCGTGTTGCCATTGCATGACCGGTTTCCGCCTCCGCGAGCCTCAAAAATTCAAACATTCCGGTGATATCTCCATAGTGATGACGAGGAAAATGCCGACCATGCAGTTGCCTGCCTGTCTCCCAGCGTGGGAGTCCTCGATGAAACTTCAGAGGCGAATGGATTTGGTCCAGTTTCTTTCTTTGAGAGCGATTCAGCATTGTTGGGGAAGTGCATAGCATTATGTAAGTGGTGGCAAAATGCGCCGATCGCGTTGCTTTGTATGGCTACGAAGCACTACTGGTTGGAAGGAGCGCATCTGCGGGAATGGCTTGATGCCGGAAGCCAAACATGCTCTGGGATAGTATTCGCTCTCCACTTTAAGTGCCAGCTAGCATATATCAGTCTGACATTATTGCTCCTCCAAAGTAATGTAGATGGTATCAAAACTCCACGTAGGGATAAATTTTGTATGGTTGCCATTGCCAAGTCTCTCCTAGTTGCGGAGCTCGCTACTCGGTCGGGAGGGTGCTTTTTAACGCCTTCGCGCGCAACGACAATGCCCCGTTTGCGCCCAGAAAGTGCGAAATTGAGCACGAAGGCTGTTTCACCCTCCTCGTCTTTTTCCTCCACCTCATCTGCCTACACTTGGATTGCTGCCTACAAAATTGAGGAGCTCTCCCGCTTCTCAAATCTTCAATCTTTGCATTTGAATTGGCAATCAGCCTTCAACTACAACAGCGATAAGACTATTGCACATTCCATGACATCTCCTGCCGAACACACAGCGTCTTCCTTTACGCTTCAGGCTTCAACAAGCTCGAATCTGAGCGCATTGGACGGACTCGGCTGGTCTCGTCCTCCTCCCGCAACGGCTTCTTTAGCCAAATTATGGACGGTCTGGCATCGTCCTGGAACATGTTCAGACAAACCTCTCTTGGCAGGTGTGGCGGGTCTTCCAGAATGTGATGAGGCTGGTCCATTTTTGCTGGCTGACAAATCTTTACGACAGGAGGAAGAAGTTTGCAACCTCATTCTGCGAGCTCTAGAAAAAAATCCTGTTCGCCACAGCAGCTCTGCTACCCAATACGAAGCAGACGGAGAAGAGAAAGTAGAACGTGTCTCCTGGGTCAACAATCACGGCCATGATCTCCTCCCCAAATCCAGCAAAGGCTTGCCCCGGCCCCTCATGCATCGACTGAACGTGTTGCACAAGGGGGCGGGCATACTTGTGCGGGACGCGCAAAGCAGGGTGTTCGTGCATCAACGATCCGCACACAAGCGGATTTTCCCCTCTTTGTACGACATGTTCGTGGGCGGTGTGAGTTTATTCAGGGAGGACACCAAGACGACTGCCAGGCGGGAACTGCAGGAGGAACTAGGATTTGGTCCCGCAGCTTCTGCGGCGGAGGAGGAGTCAACAGACTTTCGATTTTTGTTTGATATCCTTGTGGAGACATCTTACAATCGGTGTTTCGTTGATGTGTACGAGTACGTCGTTGAAGGAGGACAAGAGGAGAGCGCAAAGCTGGACCCAGAAGAGGTTCAGTGGGGGGACTGGATACCGATGGAGGAGGTGACACGGCGCGTCCTATTGAACGGACTGTCGGGGGAGTGGACATTTGTTCCGGACGGCTTGCTTGTCTGGGCGGCATTTTTGCGCGCCACGGATGCAGGTAGTGCGAATTTGTCAATTGAAGGATCGGTATGAAGTCTGCGATATAGAGACAGGGCTTTTACGGCACGTGCATGGAAACATAACCTTTTGAAACTTTTTGAGCAATCAGATATCTGTATTCTTCTTCAACGACATGTATGTAGTGATCAAGGAAGAGCAAATGTTGTTTTACAGGCATTATTTTGGGTTACATTCGCTGATAGATGCCTTTTTTCACAATTCCTTTTTAATCAATCTGGTGCACCGTCTTCACTGGGTTTCATATGTAATATGTCTCAATCAAATTGCCTTACTCTATATATACCCTTCATATACCCACTTACTACGTACATGCATTGCTTGCACCACAAGAAATACCTATTGTTTCTGATATTCTTCCCTGTATACTCTCCCCGACTCCTCAAAGGGCTATGTCAAATGACATCGCTGGCAAGGTACGCATGTGATTGGCTGACGGACCATTGTCTCCCTCCGACCACACCCCCAAGCATTTTGAAAACATGGGTTCGTATTCTTGATCCATCTCGACCGGTGAAAGGTCGAGTAAAGTGTCGGAAAAGTCCATCTCCTCGCTGTACTCCATGTCGGCGTCTTTCTCCCAGTAGACCTCCGATCCTCCGGCCTTTTCCATCCCCATTCCCAGGTGCATATCTTTCGACTTGTTGGCCTTGATTTCCGTCTCAGTCATGCCTGCTAAGGAGAGTGTGACCGCCCTCTCCTCTTTCCTGTCCGCCTGCTGTTCAACTCGTGCCACTTTTTTGGTGAACCGTCCGCGAACACGGACCATGGTATCCAGGTCTTGACGACCCATATAGACGCCTGTGGTTTTCCTCTTCTTAGGATCCCAGTTCCGTTTGGTCCTCTTCTCATGGAAGCGTTCGATACGCCTCTTCCTAGAATTAGGACTGTACGCCCCCACAAACCCCTTATTCCCACCAGCAATCTCAGGGGCCTGCAGCGTCAGAGAGGTTGGCTGGAAATGCGGCGCCTGAGCATTCATGGATAGTGCATTACCAAATGTGAAAGGCAACGTGGCCTTGGGCATATGCCAGGCTTGAGCGTTAACTTGCCCGGGCGGCATAAGTACGTGCTCGGGCATGGATCCGATCGGGTAGGCCAGCTTTACCGGTGCCTCTATAGCGTCTGTAGATTTTGGAGGAGCAACATTAGAAGATGGAGCTGCGGCAAAAGCAAATTGGGTCCTTTTTTCCTGCTTCAAAAGCGCGTGCTGTGGCATTTGAATTTGCTGGCTCATCAGCCGCGGGTGTGACACACCAAGCATGGCAGCCATGGGCATGTTGGGAAATTGCCACAAAAAGTGCTGATTGGCTCCTGCAGCCAAAATGTGCTGGTTCCACGTAGCCATCATGGGGTGATAGAGGCCTATGGCTGGCGTAGGAACGGGTATAGCTTGGTGATTAGGAATGCGCATGTGCTGCGGGAGGTTCACGGGCAGTTTGGAGGTCTCTTGTACGGTGTAGAGCCCTGCGTTCAGTGTTGGCAGGGACGAAGTCGAGGGAGTAGAGCCTTGCATGTACTGATTAAGAATCTGCTGCTGTAAAGGATGGTGAGCTTTGTAGGGCAAAGATGCCATTGCAGGCATGGTTTGCGCTCCATTCACCGCCAGGTCAAAATCAACGGCAGGCCTTGCTTGGCACGGCTCAAACCCTTTTCCTTCCGACTTATCGCACACAGGCGCCAATGTTGAAGATGCTGACATCTTTGGAGACAAGTCTATTCCAAAGTGTTCAACAGATGTCCCTGTGGGGTCAGTTAGGCCCCCGTCTACTTCGAAGTCCACATCAGAGAAACTGACATCCTCCAGGAGCAATTCCATGTCCGGCGTCTCGTGAGTAATTTCCCGATTTACAAGCTCGATCAGCCCTCTTTCATCTCCTGCATCGTGAAGTGCCCATGCCTGATTTAATTCCGAGTCACTTCCGTCGTCATCTTGTCGGGATATCATGTCCTTGAGGACGTAACATTGATATGCATCGAACACGCCACGCTTTTCCATATCATTAGCCTGTTGCATGCGCTTGGCAACTCTTTTATCTGAATGGTCATGTTGAAATCGGTCATCTTCTGCAAATATAGTAGACATGCAAGGTGGTGACATCCGATTGCGATGGTTAGTCGTGGCGGTTACCACTTGCGGCGGCTTCGAAGCTCCTTGTGTAGATGGAAACGCCAGCGGTGAAGTCCTAGCAGCTACACACGAAACGAAGTCCATGGTGTTCATACAGATCTAGACTCGCAGTGCTATGGCTTCTGCTCGACTTTCAATGGTGGCGAGACGGGGCGTCGTCGAGAAGATCGGGCAGTCGTGTTGGCAGTGCTCGTACAAACCCAGAAGCGATCCAATACAAACTTGAACAGAGGTCCTCCTTACAGTTTGAAATGCATATGTATAAGTCTTGAGTGATGATATGCATACAAAGAAAATAGATAATGATTGATGATACGGTGGCATCTGCACGTTGCCTCCGCAAGTCGACATGCTAGGCTTGACTAACGGGAGCCGAGGGCTAGCAGCTCTGGTGCTGTATTACTCTTGCCGCGTACAGCACTAAGGTACAAAGTGACTTGTAATATAGCGAAATATATCATAGAAATCGAGTGTAAAGGACAAATGGTTTACCTGAGGCAGAGTGCACGACGGGGAAGAGACGTTTTATCGAACAAACGTGTCGTTTCGCGGGAATCCGTTACTCCCCCGGGCAACGGTTCATTCAAACGGGCGTTTCAAATTCCCCCCGGCATGATGAGTGATTCAGCGCCCGTGATCGACCCCACCGCTACATTTGATCATACCATTTGTGCTCCACTCGTCGCCTTACCCGTTTATCTTCCCTTCACGTACAACATGGAAACATGATGGCTTTCTTGAAACATCTCGAGGCGGGCTCAAATCCAAATTCTAAATTCCACAGACAGCGATCAAACACACCTGCTACAAGTGAGATGAGGAGGAACATGATGCTCTCTACTGCTGCTGGCTGGCTGCTGCTCACATTGGTCACACCCGTACTGTCGTTAGAAGGTATCTATTGTTTTCGTAATTTTACGCATATATAAGTACGAAGACTTGTCATGCGAATG
>Ga0102934_1002703_pt1 | contig 12184 bp, 9 predicted proteins | sample SalPonR2_A_D1_MG_FD_78175 | JGI IMG/M metagenome (GOLD analysis project Ga0102934, IMG submission 78175) | Salt pond soil microbial communities from South San Francisco under conditions of wetland restoration - Salt Pond MetaG R2_A_D1_MG | ecosystem: Environmental > Aquatic > Marine > Intertidal...
CCCCACCAGTATTTTTTAAAAAAGGTATAGGTCAGTAAACCGATAACGGAAAACAGCCCCAAAATCAGGATCACCGGGTTCAAATATGCCAAAACAATTACAGAAAGCAGCAGGCCTGTAAGGCTGATTATCAAAACCTGATTCTTTGAAATAACTCCTCTTACCAGGGGACGGTAGGGAGAAGAGATCGAATCAGTATCGGTCTGAAAGCAGTCTGTTAATGCCTGACCAAAACCGTATGACAAAAATAACGGCAAAAATGCCACAAATCCTCTCCAGCCGAGATCCTTATCAATAAATGCCAGTCCGACCATTCCAGCAGAGCCCGATACAAAAAGTAAATATGGCCTCATTGTGATGAGGTAAGCATACCAGAATTTTATGCTGACTATCGGATAAAAATTTTGATCAGTGACTGGTATCCCTTTCTTGTACATTCTATCCCTTACATGGTGTATTTTAGTAAGACCCCGATCTGCCTTCAGATAATGCCTAACTTTTTTCCTTGTTTCTTAAACAGCGAAAGAACATGGTCAAGATCGTTATCAGTGTGTGATGCTAGTACGCTGATACGGATCAGTGATGATTCTTTCGGTACAGCCGGAGAAATAATCGGGTTGACGAAAACACCGCTATCTTCCAGCAGCTGAGTAAGTTTGAAGGTTTTCTCCTCATCATTTATAAGTATTGGTATGATTGGCGTGATGGTTTCTTCGAGCCTAAATCCGGAATCGAGAAGCCCCTGTTTTACAGCAGCTGCTTTTTGATGTAATTTGCGAAGTAGTTCCGGTTCATCTTCAATCACTTCAAGAGCTGCTAAAACTGTTGCCGCTATAGATGGCGGTGAGCTTGCTGAAAAAATAAACGGCCTGCTTTGAAGCTTCAGGTATGTCACTATTTCACTGTTTGAGCACGTGACTCCCCCTATCGACCCCAATGTCTTGCTGAATGTACCGCTGACAATATCAATTTGTCCCTCAAGACCGAAATGTTCGAGAGTTCCCCGCCCGGTCTCACCCAAAACACCGGTACCGTGGGCATCATCAACCATAATCATAGCATTATATCTTTCGGCCAGTTTTTTTATTTCAGGCAATTTGGCTACTGTCCCATTCATACTGAATACTCCGTCAGTCACGATCAGCTTATTTCTTGATGGTTCACAATGGTATAATTCCTCTTCCAGGCTAGACATATCGCGATGGCGATATATTCTGACATCTGCCTTAGAGAGCCGGCAGCCCTCCACAATACTGGCATGATTGAGTTCGTCGCTGAATATGATGTCTCCTTCCGTTGTCATTGTAGAAATCGTGCCCATCATGGTCATGTAACCGGTGCTGAATACAACAGCATCATCGGTTCCTTTTGCTTGCGCCAGTTTCATCTCGAGTTCTCTGTGCAGTTCAGATGTACCGGCTAATATCCTCGAGCTGCAGGAGCCGGTACCGTACTTTTCTGTTGCTTTTACGGCCGCTTCCACAACCCTTGGGTGGAAAGTAAGCCCGAGATAATTGTTCGACCCCAGGTTTATTAGCTCCTTCCCGTGCATGGTAAACCTCGAAGAAGAAGGAGGATCGACCTCTCGCATATAGAAAAACTGTCGTACCGATTTCAAATGACTGACTCTTTCAGTCACCTCATGACATCTTTCTTTTGTATCCATGATAATTCGAAAGTTATGATTAATATTTATTGATCATCCAAAAAAGCAATGCACATCAGCGGTTGATGGTTTCATTGTGAAGTATATGTTAAAATCACAACTGAGCACTTGATACTTTTTTAAACCATACACGAGAAAGACACTCCAAATCTTTACCGACTCCCGGTTCCCCTATATAAAACGATAACATTAAGAGGTCATGGTTTTTATTATTTCATTTCATTTTTTAATAATCATTTTAATTGATTAAATCTTCGTCAACGATTCACCTTAAAAACATAACTCCGTTGAAGATTAGCCAGCTTATAATGCTCACCTCTTTCATAAATTTTAAGAGAACGAATGGCTTCAACTCACTTCAATTAGCGCATTTTACTTAGACTAAAGCGTAAGTAAAATTGAACTAAACCTGTAGGTAATACTCGATTTTTAGAAGAAAGTCTGAGGTTATTTAAAATGGGTATTCGATAAGGCATTTCACTTGCAATAACATCATGCAGGACTTAGATCCGGCATCTACTGCTTCTATAACGGCAGGAGATTCCACCTCTTCTGAAAGCAACTCCTTGGAAACCATCCATGAGATCCTTTTTAAAAACACCTTCACTCAAGACCCTCAATCGACATATTCAAACGAACTTATGTTTAGGCTATTCACCAAACTATTTTTATGACTACCTGCCGCAAGACCTCGTTTAGCTTAGATAAGCTTCGGTGATATGTATAAAAATCAATGCATCGGCTTTATTGTTTCAGTTAACAGTCACTTCTACTCTTTAACCGATATATTTATGCCTCCACCTGTTCACAAATTTATCGATCTCGCCTCCAAGAATGACCAGCGAACCAATTAAAACAATCCATATCCATTGGTCGGCACTTAGCGGTACTGTCCTGAATATCGTTTGCAGAAACCCTACGTGCAGTACGGCCAGGTGGGCAATAAGCGCCGCTGAAAGGCTTATAAACAGGAATCGGTTGGAGAGTAACGGAATCCTGAAGATGCTTTGGTCGAGGGAGCGGCAGTTGAGGACGTGGAAAAACTGAAACACCACCATCTGGGTCATGGCTACCGACTGTGCTATTTGCAGGTCACCGGTTTGATCCATTGCCCACCAGAATATACCAAGGGTACCGGTCGCCATTACAAGTCCCACTCCGCCCAGCCGCTCTGTAAGGCGCCGGGTGAGTATACCTTCCTTTACAGGCCTTGGATTTCGTTTCAGTATCCCCTTTTCACCCGGTTCAAACGCGAGTGCCAGGTCCTGCAGGCCATTCGTCACCACATTGATCCACAAAATCTGGACGGCAATAAATGGCAGCGGCCAGTTCATGATAATAGCAACCAGAATGACAATCATCTCACCCACAGCTGTAGACAGCAGAAAGAACGTCACTTTCCTGATATTAGAAAAAACAATTCTGCCCTCCTCAATGGCCGCGGTAATGGTCGCGAAGTTGTCATCAGACAGCACCATATCAGATGCCTCCCTTGCTACATCCGTACCGCTTTTCCCCATGGCAATGCCCAGATGGGCTGCCCTCAGCGCCGGTGCATCATTTACACCATCCCCTGTTACAGCCACGATATGATCCATGGTTTTCAGCCGCTCAACGATTCGCAGTTTATGCTGCGGAGAAACTCTTGCAAATACATTTACCGCAGATAGTTTATTGTCCAGCTCGGCATCTTCAAGCCTGTCGATTTCACTGCCTTCAAGTGCACCGCCTTCCTCAGTATCCAGACCCAGTCTGCGGCCAATCGAACGTGCCGTATCAACATGGTCGCCGGTAATCATTATCACCCTGATACCCGCTTTTTTTGCAATCTTTATGGCTTCAAGTGCTTCAGGCCTGATGGGATCTTCCATTCCCTGCAGACCGGCAAAGTGAAAATTACCTGCTGTAAGATGCGGGTCCAGTTTTTCAAATTGTTCATCTACTTCTTTATATGCCATCCCCATTACCCGCAAGCCTTTTTCAGCAAATTCTTTTGCAGCCTGGAGAATATCATCCCGGTTAAATTCTACAATGTCTCCATCAACTCGTATCCCGCTGCATTTTTTAAGAATGGTTTCAGGGGATCCTTTCAAAAACACGATATTTTTACCATCCACCCGGTTTAAGGTGCCCATAAACTGGTTTTCAGGTTCAAATGGGAACAAGTCTGTTTGTTCAAACTCAAGCCTTACCTCCGATAAGCCAATACCGCCTTTATGTGCGGCGACATGCAGGGCAATCTCGGTAGGATCTCCTTTTGGATCTCCCAGTTCCAGTGCCCTCTCGTCAGCTTCATTCGCAAGTGTACCTGCCAGCAGTGTGTAGTATAAACCATTGTTCTTCACCTTGACTAATTCTCCGGATTCCCCGAAGATCTCACCGGCGAGTTCATACCCGGTATTCGAGGTGCTGTAAACCCTGCCGTCCGCCCAGATACTCTTAACGGTCATCTGGTTTTGAGTAAGAGTTCCGGTTTTATCCGATCCAATTACCGTCGTGCTTCCAAGAGTTTCCACTGCAGGAAGTGAGCGAATAATTGCCTGCCTGGCGGACATTCGCCGAACGCCAATTGCAAGGGTCACTGTCATAATTACCGGTAGTCCTTCAGGAATGGCCGATACAACCATTGCAACCACTGTTATAAATACTTCATATGGGCTCATTTGATGGATCACGCCAACAGCAGAGATAAACACGGCAAAGCCTATAATCATCATGCCAATAAGATTGCCCATCTTCTCAACCTTCTTCAGAAGCGGTGTCTGTGTGATTCCAACCCGTTTCACAGATGCTGCAATTCGTCCCAGTTCGGTTTCTCTTCCCGTCCGAACGACAATGGCTTTAGATCTGCCCCTCACAACGATAGTACCTGAAAACAGCATGTTTACCTGATCGCCCGGAACCAGGTTCTCATCTTCTAAGGGGTCACTGACTTTGGAAACAGCCATTGATTCTCCGGTCAGGGTCGATTCATCCACTTCGAGCCCCTGCGATTGAAGAACCCTGAGGTCAGCGGCAATCTTCCCGCCGGAAGTAAGCAGTACAATATCCCCCGGAACCAGCTCCTTGCCCGGAATCTCCATCTCAAGGCCATTTCGGATCACACGGGCCTTAGGTGCAGACAGGCTTGAAAGTGCCCGGATTGCTTTTAGCGCCTTGCTATCCAGGCAATAACTAATTACTGCGTTAAGAAGTACCACCGCCATAATAACTCCGGAATCGATATAATCCTGAAGAACAAAGGTGATGAAAGCAGCAATCAGAAGAATATAAATGAGGGGATCTTTGAATTGATGTACCAGTATTTGCCAGCTTGAAAGCCCCTCTTCTCTCTCTATTTCATTCAGCCCAAAATATGCGAGTCGCCGCGCTGCTTCTGAATCATCAAGCCCCTCTTGTGATGAACTTTGCAGTTTATTCAATAGATCAGGTTCCGGTAAAGCATGCCAAACGTCCGGTTCTTCCATCTTTTGAAAAGACACCTGATTATTAGTGTTCATTATGGCAAAATTTAATCACTCAAAGAGACCTGTGTACCGGATTACTAAAGAATAAAGCCCTTGCGAATATCTCAAACCACGACCTCTTGGTCTAAATTTCTCTCTGCTTCTGCTATTTTTTGAACGACACCAACCACACTATCCGGCACTACAGATATCGAGTCTATCTTACAATCAACAAGGAATTTTGCGTATTCGGTGTCATCACTCGGCGCCTGTCCGCAGAAACCTATTTTTATTTCTGCCTTGTGCGCTCTTTCAATCACTTCGCGAATTGCCGTTTTCACCGCTGCGTCATTTTCATCAAACAGATGTGCCATGGTTCCGGAATCCCGATCAACACCGAGCACAAGCTGGGTCAGATCGTTCGATCCAATTGAAAATCCGTCAAACTTATGGGCAAACTTTTCGGCCAGAATATAGTTTGACGGTATTTCACACATCATATAAATCAGGAGGCCATTCTTACCCCGTTTCAGTCCATATTCCGACATTACCTGCAGCACTTTATCGGCTTCGGTCAGCGTTCGGCAGAAAGGAATCATCACAACGACGTTATCCAGCCCGATATCCTCCCTTACCTTTTTTAGTGCCCTGCACTCCAGTTCAAATCCTTCGCGGTAGTTCTCGCTGTAATATCTTGATGCACCTCGCCAGCCAAGCATCGGGTTTTCCTCATGAGGTTCAAAATAACTTCCGCCAATAAGCCCCGCGTATTCGTTCGTTTTAAAGTCGCTGGTTCGTACAATCACCGGGTGAGGATGCTGTGATGCCGCAATCTTGGATATACCGCTCGCCAGACGATCAATGAAATACTCTTTCATATCCCCGTAACCGGCAGTCAGTTTCCGGATTTTGCGAATTTCATCTTCGTCATCAACCCTTCCGGGGTGAACAAGCGCCATCGGGTGAATTCGTATATGATTGCTTATGATGAACTCCATTCGAGCAAGCCCTACTCCTTTCACGGGCAATTTCCACCATTTGAACGCCGATTCCGGTGTTGCCAGGTTCAGCATAACAGACGTTTTTGTCTCAGGCAGTCCCTCCAGGTTTATCTCCTCAACGCCAAACTCAAGCAAGCCTTTGTATATTTTCCCCTCATCTCCTTCTGCACTGGAAATGGTAATCTCAGCACCCTCCTTCAGCGTCTTGGTTGCATTGTCCGTTCCAACAATCGCCGGAATGCCCAGTTCCCTGCTTACAATTGCCGCATGGCACGTTCGGCCGCCAAAATCAGTCACAATCCCAGCTGCATTTCGCAGGGCCGGCACCCAGTCGGGTTCCGTCATTTCGGTAACCAAAATCGTATCACTATGTATATTTGAGAGGTCTGTTGTGTCGTGCACGATTTTCACTTTACCGCTTACAATCGTATTCCCGACACTAACACCTTTCAATAACAGTTCTGGAGCTTTCTCTTTTAGCGAATAATTTTTAAATGTACCGTTAGCATGCAGGGAGTGAATAGTTTCGGGCCTGGCCTGAACAATATAAAGATCACCTGTCAGGTCATCTTTTACCCACTCTATATCCATCGCCCTGCCGTAATGCTTCTCAATTATAACGCCCCATCTTGCCAGCTTCAGCACGTCATCATTGCTCAAGACAAACGACTGCCGTTCGGTAATTGATGTGGGAACATTTTCCGTATTTCCCCCCTCATCCGAGGCGTAAATCATCTTCATCTCTTTCGAGCCCAGCACCCGTTCCAATAAGGGGTTTTTCTGATTATCGTCCAGGTTTGGCGTGAACACATAAAACTGGTCCGGATTCACGGTCCCTTTTACGACGTTTTCCCCCAGCCCCCAGGATCCGTTGATGATCAGTGCATTTGGAAAACCTGTCTCCGTGTCCACGGTAAACATCACTCCTGAAGAGCTTTTATCTGCGCGAACCATTTTTTGCACACCTATCGATAGTGCCACTTTCATGTGGTCGAATCCCATCTTTTCACGATAAGCTATTGCCCTGTTGGTAAACAGGGATGCAAAACAGTTTTTACAGGCATTCATCAGTGATTCCCTGCCCGTAATATTCAGATAGGTCTCCTGTTGGCCGGCAAAACTGGCGTTGGGCAGGTCTTCTGCCGTGGCGCTGCTTCTCACCGCTACATCTACACTATATAGATCAGGATCATCCTGCGAACCGGACATAAACTTCTGGCTAAGTTCACGATACCCCTGCTGGATACTTTCTGCCAGGGCGATAGGAAAGGTGCTTTTTTGAAAAAGCTGACGAATTGAACGTCCGGCTTCATCCAGTTCTATCCGGCCTGAATTGTACTCATCAAGAATTTTCTCGATATGGTCATCCAGTTTATTCGATTTTAAAAAAAATCGATACGCCTCCGAAGTGGTTGCAAAACCATCCGGAACATTAACGCCATGTGGCTCAAGATGCTTTACCATTTCGCCCAGCGACGCATTTTTCCCCCCAACTTTTGGCACATCTTTAATACTCATTTCAGAAAAGGGAATAATAAAGGGTATCTGAGGTGATTTCATAATCTTTATAATTGGTTCACAGGCAGCAAAAAAGGTACCGAACGATTCATCCTTCGGTACCTTGAGTTTATTATCAGTCAGCTAACTTTAATGGATTTTGGTTTTACCACTTCAGCCTTTGGAATCAGAAGCTTCAGTACTCCATCTTTGAAAGAGGCTTCGATATCCTCCTCTTTGACTTTTTCGGGAAGCTTGAATGACCGGAAGAAACTGCCGTAATATCTCTCCTGACGAACAAAATCAGCTTTTTCCTCTTTCTCTTCTGCCTTTCGTTCTCCGGTAACAGATACTCGTCCATCCTGGATGGTGATCTTAATATCGTTCTTATCCATTCCCGGAATATCCATCATAATCTGATATTCATCTTCATTTTCTGTGATATCTGCGTTCGGGGCCCATGTGCCTGTTGCTAATCCGCTCTGTTCATTGCTCCATGAAAATGGCACTAGATCATCAAAAAAATGATCCATTTCACGCCGTAAGGTATCAATCGTGTTTGGTCCGTTTCTCGTTTTTGTAAGTTTCATATGTCTACCTCTATTTGATTTTATTGTTGAGTAAAAAAACAGCAATCATCTATTTTTCTGGTCACTAAAATCAATTAAAGCAGAATCCGGACGACTGTTTGAAGTCACAGTCTGAAACTATTTGTAATACAGAGGATGGAATCTGTATCAGGATTCCCTTACAACCCCGGTTCGGTTCACAAAGGCTCGATTGAGATGCTTGAGTATGACTAATAATTAACTCTATGACCCTTCAGTATTTCAGGAATTCTACTCCGACAGCGGGGGAAGAAGTAAAAGATTTACCAGAATAGCGATGCGCCGGAGGGTCTCCCTCAAAAAGATTCTTTCCGTGGGACTATGTGCCCCATCACCCACAGCACCAAGTCCGTCGAGGGTAGCGGTAAACAAACTAGTATAGCTGCCGTCAGATCCACCACCAGAAGTACCTTCCGATAGTTCAATTCCGAGTTCACTGCCTATTTGGGATGCCGAATTCCAAAGAGCGCGATTTCTTTTATTTGCCACCAGGGGCGGACGACCAAAATGGCCTGAAATTTCTGCGGTAACATCCTTTGTGGTAACCTCAATCTCATTTATTTCACGTTCAATTCGTTCAGCGTCTTTTTTAGTCAGAACCCTTACATCCACAGATGCTCTGCTTTCCGGAGCCACGACATTGGTATTAATACCACCCTCAATTTTACCGACATTAATGGATATACCGTTTTCAGGGTCGTTTAGCGCATGCAGCTTTTGTATGATGTATGAAAGCTCAACGATAGCGCTTCTGCCCTTTTCAGGCTCAATGCCTGCGTGTGATGATGTTCCCTTGATGATGACTTCAAAGTGACCGACACCTTTTCGCCGGGTCTTCAATTTACCGTCCGGATCAAGCGACGGTTCGAGTACATAAACCCTGTTCATCGCTTTAGCAAGATGTTTGATTCTTGCCACAGAGTCACTGCTGCCTGTCTCTTCATCCGAGTTGATAAATATAACAGGCGAAACTTCCGGCTTTAACCCGAGATCATCGATAAGCCGGAGCGCAAATACTATCATCGCAAGCCCAGCTTTCATATCGTAGATTCCGGGACCTGTTATTACGTTATCATTTCTTTCGAAGGGCATTTTATCCAGCGTCCCTTTTGGCCAAACAGTATCGGCATGTCCAAGCAGCAGCTGATATTCTTTGCCATTTTTATTCTCGTGTCGCGCATAGAGCTGTCCCCCACTGTTACTGCCTGCCAATAGTTGGGTATCAAAACTCAATGCTTCAAATTCTTTCTCAAAAATGGAGAAAAGTTTTTTATGTGACGATGAATCACCCGGCGGAGTTTCTGTTCTCACCAATGTCTTTAAGAAGGCCATAAACTTCTGCTCCATGGCCATACACTCATCCAGAACGTCTACAATGTTTAACGTGTCGTTCATGGGTCATTTCTTGAAGTTTTTAGGGAATGGAAACGCGTAGGTTTTGTCGATAACAGCGTAGCGACCAGGCGATATAAAAACGAGCCTGGGATGATTATATATTGACTCATCATCTGTTCTTGATGGGTTTTTTATAACATTACTCCAGGCTTGTGCGGCAACAACCTCTGCCAAAATGAGGCTGTTCTCCCCAAAACCATCTACAACTTTTATTAGTTTACACTCCAAAAACGTATATCCGTCTTGCAGGAAATATCCATCAATACTTGACGCTTCAAATGTTTTGAGAGTATCAAGAGCCGGCTTTTTGTTTTCATCTGTTCGCGGTGATGCAGTCAGACTTGTGGTAACCAGCTGATCTGGCTTAGGATAGGTCACCGTAAACTCCCCGCTTATTTTGATATTCTGGTACGTTGTATGTTTTGGTGTACACACGAATCCAAAATAGTTGTCCCATCCCAGCGGAAACGCCATATGTTTTGGTGCGAAATTTGCTGTTTTGTCCGGGTTCAGCGTCCCGACCACCACAAGCGGGTGAACAGTAAAAATTTGATCCCAGACCGGGAATTCCATGTTCAGCGAGGTAAGTACGGGGTCTTGATTAGTCATAGCTCAGTATTCAGGGTTGAACAATTTCTTCGAGTTTCCACACCTTATGCAGGCCCAGAGTTTTCAGCAGTTCAAAAAATACTTTAGGCGGATTTTTGATCTGAACTGTCACGGGGGTATCTGCATGCATCAAATTGTGCATATAAATAACGGCTTTACTTGTTACAAACCGTGCGTTGATAAGATCGATCGAAAGTTCCGTGCAATCTTTCAGCAAACTGCTGATTTGCCTTACAGCATTCAGGTTAAAATCGCCTTGTAAAATCACATCAAGCCTTTGTTTGTTCTTTTCGGTTTTCATCGTACTCCTTTTTAACTCTTTCCTTTATCATACCGGCCACATCTGAAAAGGCATGTATCGTTTCGAAATTCATATCTACCATAATTTTTTGCATTCTCAGGTAGTCCGATTCTTCATGAAAAAGCGGCATCAATCCGGCCAGGATAAACCCATTATTTTTCAGATACTCAACAGAAGAATTAATTGGACTCAGGCCAAGTGGCAGATCAAAATAGATGGTTGTCAGGTTTAGCTCTTCAATACTTCTGAATAGTCGCTTGCAGCTGAGTTCAAATGTATTACCGATCTCCCTGGCAATAATCAGGGCTGAACTTTTTTCATGATGAATGATCAGATCCAGATTAGTCTTGCTGGGCTCGTCTTCAGTTTTGTCATCCGCTGACGACTTGTACAGATATGCATTGAACTGGTCATAGATCGTATTCAGCAAGTTGGCGTAGGGCTCTGGCAAATGAGCTGGTTTCATCCATCGCCGGGTTAGTGGTAAAAAATCTATCACGACACTTACATTTTCTGTTGAATGAAAATCCATGCCTTTAAACGTTCTTTTCGGCGATTTAGCGATAATCAAAGCTGTGCTTCTGAAATCAAATTTCTGGTTAACCTTCTGACTGAATGTGTGAGCCGTAAGTGCCTCACCAAACAGTCCTTTGAGGCCTCTTTGCCGGCTCATATCAATCAACGATTCCATCATAAGCTTCATCAGTCCCTGCTTGCGATATTGAGGGGAGACAACCGCCTCACCCACTTCTCCGATCATGGAATCTGTGCTTTTTATTACTGCAAAATAGCCTGCCGGCCCACCGGAGGTGGTTCTTGCTATTGTACCATATTTATACTCGTGTCGGATAGCCATCTCAATACGCCGCGGGAAGTAAAGATCTTCTTTTTAATAGCTGTATCTGTAAGATCTGTAAATAAGTTTGGCAATATCCTCTGCATCTTCGCTGGTCACAGGTGTTAAAAGGTAATCGCCTTCCGGTGCATCATTATCGTTATCATCATATTCATCATCCTTACCCGGCAGCTCAGGGTATCTCTCTGGTATGCGGTCGCGAATATCAGCGGAATCAAACCGTTTCACCAGTCTGAACTCTTTTCCATCTTTGCCGCGATTTAAAAAGATAAACTGATCGGTCATACTGTGAACCGATTCCAGGCTTGCACCTTCAAAATTATTCTCTCTGATCGCTTTGTCTGCATCATACACATGGCGTTCCGGATCAAACGGTTCTCCCATCTCCTGGATGATAATCTCAATTTCAGAAAATGTATATTGAAACCAGATTTCAATGTGACCTGTTTCTTCCTTGAACGCGTAGAGAACGATATCAGTCAGGATTTCATCAACGGCAAGCGCCATACGGGCTGCTTCATTCTGGTCAAACCCCATGTTCACACACCATTTATAGGTGAAGTCCGTAGCCGAACCTATCATCTGGAGTCTTGCTTCGAGATATAGATGAGCTTCCATATTCGCTGCTTTTTATGACTGATTATGTTCAAACCTGAGTTCGATTAATAAATCGAGTATCCAAAGTCCCCCTTTCCCAAAGGGATGCCCAAGGCGAAAAAAGGGGGAAACAGGGGGATGTTCAATAGAATATCGCAAAGTTTAATGAACACCCCTCTTGCCGAAGGCATCCCGATGGGGAAATCTC
>Ga0102934_1002704_pt1 | contig 12178 bp, 12 predicted proteins | sample SalPonR2_A_D1_MG_FD_78175 | JGI IMG/M metagenome (GOLD analysis project Ga0102934, IMG submission 78175) | Salt pond soil microbial communities from South San Francisco under conditions of wetland restoration - Salt Pond MetaG R2_A_D1_MG | ecosystem: Environmental > Aquatic > Marine > Intertidal...
CGTCCGCTGTCGATGCCCTCTTGCAATTCCGCCCGCAGACTGTCCGGCTTTTCATCTTCCGCCTCCAACATCCGCACCCCCCAACACCCCGCAACCTCAATCCTCCCCATCCACCTTGCCGCGCAGCGCCTTCACCTCGCCGCGCACCTTCTTCGCCTTCAACCGCCGTTTCTTCGACCCGAGCGTCGGGCGCGTCGGGACCCGCCGCTTGGGTTTCTCCAGTGCCTTGCGGATCAGCTCGGCCAGCCGTTCGCGGGCGATCTCGCGGTTGCGGGCCTGGCTGCGCGTCTCCTCCACCTGGATCACCAAGGCGCCATCCTTGGTCCATCGCCGTCCCGCGATCCGTCTTAACCGCCGTTTGACAGCATCCGGTAAATGCGGCGAACGCTCCGCCTCGAAACGCAGCTCCACCGCCGTCGAGACCTTGTTCACGTTCTGCCCGCCGGGGCCGGATGCGCGGACGAACTGCTCGGTCAGTTCCCAATCCTCGATCTCGATCTGGTCGGTGATCTTCATCGCGTCGTGGTCCTCGATTCCGGGGTTTGTACAGATTATCTGCCCGCTGCCCCGAAAAGGGTACAGAACCAGCGTACAAAACGGACAAATCGTACACAACTCAAAGGGCCGTTCCGATCCCGGAACGGCCCCCTAAAGGCTAGCGGAGGTGGGCCGGTTAGACTCACCAATTCGTGGGGTCATCTCCCCAGGGTCTGCCCTAGATCGCGACCTCCCGAACTGTCCCGGCACCTCGCTCCAATCCCTTTATAGACACTGGACCACCTCCTTTCGCATTTGTTGAACTCGTCTTCAGCGTGACACAGATTTTTCGTTTGTCAAAACAAAATGAAGTGGTCCGCGCGGATTTTTCCGCAGCATATGGTTACTCGGACTGCAGGACCGCCACACATTGCCCCGGCAGGTCGTTCATCGTCAGCTCCCGGCGCGGTTTGGGCTTGGGGGCGTCGGGATCGGGCGGCGGCGGGTTCAGGATATTGTTCACCCAATCCTGCGCATCGGCGCAGCCATCGCCCGCCGGGGGCGGGTCCTGATTGACGCAACCCCTTGCATTGTCTGGACATTTCAGCCTGACATGAAAATGGTAATGATGCCCGTACCAGGGCCGGACCTTGCGCAGCCAGCTCTTGTCGCCGGTCTCGTCATTGCACATTTGCACCTTGGCGCCGGGGAAAACGAAGATCCGCGCGGTGCGTGGATCCTTTGCCGCCGCCTTCAGGATCTCATGATGCGCGCGGGTCCATCTATCATTGGTGAAGGCCCCATTCGCGCGCCGCATCGAGATCGAAGAGAGCGACTCCCGCTCTGCCCGGCTCAGGTTCAACTGCTTGGCCGGAAGCATCCAGATATCGACATCCATCCCGATCTGGTGGCTGCGATGCCCGGTCAGCATCGGCCCCCCTCGCGGCTGGCTGATATCGCCCACATAAAGCCCGTTCCAGCCCGGTTGCGACGCCGCCGAGCGCGACAGTTTTTCAATAAAATCAACTGTTTCAGGGTGGCCCCAGTTGCGGTTCCGGCTCAGGCGCATGGCCTGCCATGTTGGCCCGCTTTCGGCCAGTTGCACGCCCCCCGCAAGGCACCCTTTGGCATAGCCTCCGAACGGCTCGGCCCCCTGGCGCGAGGATAGGCCCTGCTTGCCGAAGAGTTGCTTTGCATGGACGCCGACCATGGCGGGCGGAATGCTCTGGGTGGATACGACCTGACGGGCGCTGGCAGTCTTTTGCTGCGCGGGCGGCGCGCTGCACCCGGCCAGCACCAGCCCCGCGACGATCAGCTTGAGGTAACGGACCATGTTTCCTTGTCCCCTTCCGATTTCACCCAGACTAACAGCACGAGGCCGATCAGGAAAAGCCCGATCACCGGAGACACCCCGATGCGCGCACTTCCACTCAGGGCCGTTACCGTCCCGATCAGCGCCGGGGCCAGAAACGCCGTCGCACGCCCGGACAGCCCATAAAGCCCGAAACTCTCGGTCGGGGCGGCGGGATCGGTATGGCGCACCATCAATGACCGGCTGGCGGCCTGAAGCGTACCGCCGAACCCGCCGATCAACACGCCACAGCCAAAGAACACCATGTCGGGCAGGCGTGATCCGGCCTCCAGCGGCAGGCCGAAGATCTGGCTGCGATCCATGCCCACCACGGTGACGCAGACCGCGATCAAGGCCCAAATGGCGGTGATGATCACCGGCTTTGGCCCAAAGGCGCGGTCGGCCAGCCCGCCGACCCAACTGAACAGCGCCGCCGAAATCGCGCCGACGATCCCGAAAATCCCGACCGAGACGATATTCCAGTTCAGCACCAGCACCGCGTAAGTGCCGCCAAAGCCGTAAAGCCCGTTCAGCGCATCGCGATACATCATCGACGACCCCAGATAAGCCGAAAGGCTCACCCGCTTGCGCAACGCCTTCACCGACTTGACCAGCAGGCGCACCGCGTCGCCCACGCCCTTGCCCTGCGCGGGCGGGCCGACATCGCGCACCCAGAGGAAATAGGGGATCATGAACAGCGCATACCACAGCGCCACGAAGGGGCCGACGAAACGCGTGCCCTCCTTTTGCGCGGGATCAAGCCCGAAGACCGGGTCCAGCCCGATCAGCGTCTTGCCCGAGGGCTGCTCGACGAACAAAAGCAGCATGATCGCCAGCGCCAGAACCCCGCCAGCATAGCCAAAGGCAAAGCCCGAACCCGACAGCGCGCCGACCTCCTCGTCGGAACCCAGCGACGGCAGTTGCGAGTTGATGAAGATCAGCGCGTATTCCGCACCGATAAAGCCGATCCCGAAGTCGCTCAGCGCAAACCACATGTTCCACCCGTCCGGCAGTGTCCACCAGAGCCCGCCGGCGCCGATCACGTAAAGCCCCGAGAACGCGATGATCCAGGGCAGGCGACGCCCCGTGGTATCGGCCAGCGCCCCGATCATAGGCGCGCCAATCCCGATCACCAGCCCCGTTACCGTCAGGCACAGTGACCACAGGCTTTGCGCCCGGGCGTCCGCAGTGGTTTCGTTCAACCCCGAGGCCATGAAATATTCCGCCGCGATCCCGGCAAAGAACGGCCCGAAGATGAAGGTGACGAGCAGGGTGTGATAGGGCTGGCTGGCCCAGTCGAAAAAGAACCAGCCCCATATGCGCTTACGCTGTGAAATTACCGCCATGCTCAACCCTCGCTGGTGGCGATATGACAGTCTGCTGCGCGGGCTTGCAAGCTATTCCTGCATGGGTGGCCAGGGCCGGGTCTTGTCGGCCTCGATCCAGGCGCTGACCCACTCCGGTGCCTCGGGGCGGGCGACCTCCTTGCCGACTTCGGCCATGACCTGATCGGGTGGCACGATCCCGTCACGACCGGTCACGGCGGTGCGCAGGAGGATGTGGTTGGCGCATTCGCCCGAAGCTTTCCACATGGATTGCTCGATATAGATGAACTTGTCATCCCACCACACCGCGCGTGAGCGCATCCGGATCATCTCGAAGGCGCGGATGCGCCGCCGGTAGCGCACCGTCGCTCCTGCGACCACCAGCCCCCAGGCATTGCGCTTGAGCGCCGGAATCAGCCCGACGCGCTGCGCCAGCGGAATGCGCCCCAGATCGAACAGCGTCAGGGTGCGCCCATTGTTCAGTTCCATCCACAGGTCGATATCCCAGGGCATGCAGATATGGCGCGAAGCGTGGGTGCCGGTCAGCGGAAGCGGCGGGTCGTTGCGATGCTTGAACATCTGCCAGACCATGCGCAGAAACGGATACATGAATACTCTCCTTGCTGAGCCGGGTTTTCAGGGCCACGGGCGGCGGCGTCAACCGCAACCCCGCGTCAGACTTGCGCTTTTGAGCGGGCGCGCATAGGTCTTGGGCGTTTCGTCACGAAGGGCAAGCCGATGTATTCCATTTTCCAGATCCTGATGCTGATCCTCGACGTGCTGTGGTTCTTCATCATCGCGCATGTGATCATGAGCTGGCTGATCAATTTCCAGGTTCTGAACCTGCATCAGGAATTCGTGGCGCGCATCTGGGACATGCTCAACCGCATCCTTGAACCGCTCTACCGCCCGATCCGGCGCATCCTGCCGCCGATGTCCGGGATCGACCTTGCGCCGCTGGTCGCGCTGATCGCGGTCTATGCGCTGCGCATCGTCCTGACGAACAACATGATGGCGTTTTACTGACAGAACCCTTGTCCCCCGAATCGGTCTGTGAAAAAGTCCTGCCCAGAGCAGATTGACAATAATTGCAGGACTTAGATGCCAGGCGCTGCCACGCTTTTGCGCGACGTGTTCGGATTCGATGCCTTCCGCCCCGGCCAGGAAGACATCGTGACGGCGGTGGCGCGCGGTGAAAACGTGCTGGCGATCATGCCCACGGGCGGCGGCAAATCCCTGTGTTTCCAACTTCCGGCGCTGATGCGCGAGGGCGTGACCGTGGTGATCTCGCCGCTGATCGCGCTGATGCGCGACCAGGTACGCGCCCTGCGCGAGGCCGGGGTCGAGGCGGGCGCGCTCACCTCGGGCAATACCGACGAGGAAACCGCCGCCGTCTGGGATGCGCTGGAGGCAGGCCGCCTCAAGCTGCTTTATATCGCGCCTGAACGTCTGGCCGCCGGGTCCGCCATGGGTATGCTGCGCCGGATCGGCGTCAGCCTCATTGCCGTGGACGAGGCCCATTGCGTCAGCCAATGGGGCCATGATTTCCGCCCTGACTACCTCAGGATCGGGGAATTGCGCCGCGCGCTTGATGTGCCGCTGGCCGCCTTCACCGCAACCGCCGACGCCGAAACTCAGGTCGAGATCGTCGAAAAGCTGTTCGATGGCGAGGCGCCGCAAAGCTTCCTGCGCGGCTTTGATCGCCCCAACATCCACCTTGCATTCGCGCCCAAGGACAGCCCGCGCAAGCAGATCATGGATTTCGCCGCCGCCCGCAAGGGCCAGTCGGGCATCATCTATTGCGGCACCCGCGCGCGCACCGAAAGCCTTGCAACCGCCCTGCGCCAATCCGGCCACAACGCCTGCCACTATCACGGCGGGATGGAGCCGCAGGACAGGCGCGACGTGGAAACCCGCTTCAACACCGATGACGGGCTGATCGTGGTCGCCACGGTCGCTTTCGGGATGGGCGTGGACAAGCCCGATATCCGCTGGGTCGCGCATGCCGACCTGCCCAAGTCGATCGAGGCCTATTACCAGGAAATCGGTCGCGCCGGGCGCGATGGCGCACCGGCCGAAACCCTGACCCTGTTCGGCCCCGATGACATCCGCCTGCGCCGCGCCCAGATCGACGAGGGGCTTGCGCCACCCGAACGGCGCATGGCCGATCATGGCCGCCTCAACGCGCTTCTGGGTCTGGCCGAGGCACTGGAATGCCGCCGCGCCACGCTGTTGGGATATTTTGGCGAAACGGCCACGCCCTGCGGCAATTGCGATCTGTGCGACACGGCGCCCGAAACCTTCGACGGCACGCTGGCGGTGCGCAAGGCGCTGTCGGCGATCCTGCGCACCGAGGAGCGCTTCGGCGCCGGACACCTGATCGATATCCTGACCGGGAACGAAACCGACAAGGTGCGTGAGCGCGGTCACGACGCGCTGCCCACCTTCGGTGTTGGCCGCGATCTGGATCGGCGCACATGGCAAGGGGTGTTCCGCCAGATGATGGGCCATGATCTTGTGCGCCCCGACCCCGAACGCCACGGCGCGTTGCGCATGACCGACCGCGCTCGCCCGATCCTGCGCGACGAGGAGTCCATCACCTTGCGCCGCGACACGCTGGTGTCGAAATCAAGGCGCCCCGCCGCCAAGGCGCTGGTTTCGGACGAGGACGCGCCGCTTCTCTCGGCGCTCAAGGCCAAGCGCCGCGCCCTTGCCGAGGCCGCCAAGGTGCCCGCCTATGTGGTCTTCAATGACCGCACCCTGATCGAGATGTCGGAAACCCGCCCTGCCAGCCTTGACGAGATGGCGCGTATTGGCGGCGTGGGGGCCAAGAAGCTCGAACGCTATGGCGAAGACTTTCTCACCGTCATCAACGGCGAGGCCGCCACCATGCACCCCACCCGGCGCAAACTGGCGGGCCGCGCCGCCGGGTCGCTCTATGACCGCCTGCTCGAAGTTCAGGCCGATCTGTCGCGTGGCGAGGCGGGCATCGACAAGCCGCTCAGCTGCTCGGCCTCGGTGCTGGCGCGCGTCGCCTCGTCGCGCCCAAGCGATCTGGAGGGGCTGGCCCGCATCCTTGGCGAACGGCGCGCCGAACGTTTTGGCCCAGCTTTTCTGGACGTTCTGCACAGGGCGGACTAAATCTGCGTCAAGCCCAAACACAGGAAGTCCGAACATGTTGGTTGTTGTTTCGCCCGCCAAGAAGATGAACACCGATCCCGTCGACGGGATCAAGGCCACCCGCCCCGTCTTTCAGGCGCAGGCCGACGAACTGGCCGAGGTGGCGCAGGGGCTGTCGGTCGACGAGCTTCGCAAGCTGATGAAAATCAGCGAGAACCTTGCCCGGCTCAATCGTGACAGGTTCAGCGGTTTTGGCGATCTTGATGAGAAACCCGCCGCGCTGGCCTTTGCGGGCGACACGTATCAGGGGCTCGAGGCGTCCTCGCTCGATGCCGATGAACTGGCCTGGGCGCAGGATCATTTCCGCATTCTGTCCGGGCTCTACGGCGTCCTGCGCCCGCTCGATGCGATCCGCCCCTACCGGCTGGAAATGGGCAGCCGACTGAAAACTGAAAAGGGCAAGACGCTCTATGACTACTGGGGCGACAAGATCGCACAGGCGCTCAATGAACAGGCTGAAACGGTGCGTTCGGACGTGTTGGTGAATTGCGCCAGCCAGGAATATTTCGGCGCCGTCGATCTGGATGCACTGAAGCTGCGCGTGATCACCCCGGTCTTCATGGAGGAAAAACCGGGCGGCCCCAAGATCGTCAGCTTCTACGCCAAGCGCGCCCGTGGCGCGATGGCCCGCTTCATTATCCAGCACCGTCTGACGGACCCCGAGGCGCTTTGCGATTTCGACACCGGCGGCTATCGCTACGTCGCCGCGATGTCCTCGCCCGACAAGCCGGTATTCGTGCGCCCGCCATCGGATTGAACCTCGGCCTCGGGCGGGCGCGCGCCCGCCGGGCGCGCGTCGCGTATATGGCCCAGGATCGCATCCTTGCGCAGCGGCTTGGTCAGGTAGTGATCGAGGCCCGAGCCCAGGATTCCGGCCTTGTCCCCGTCCATCGCATGTGCGGTCATCGCCACGATGGGAACATGCCCGCCGCCACGTTCCTCGATGGCCCGGATATGCGCGGTCGCCTCCTTGCCGTCCATGCCCGGCATCGAGATATCCATGAACACGATATCGGGCCGGAACGACTGGAAAAGCGCCACCGCCTGCGCGCCGTCCTCGGCGAATTCCAGCTTGATATCCAGCGCCTGCACCATCTTTGAAAAGACCAGCCGGTTGGTGCGGTTGTCCTCGGCGGCCAGCACCCGCATTGCGCGCGACGCTTCGGCCTCCTCTGCCACCTCGGGTGCCACCGATTGCAGCGCCGCCAACAGGTCCGGGCGCGAGACCGGCTTTTGCACCACCGCCTGCACGAAACCGCGCGCCGGGTCCTGCTCGGCGCTGCCCGTTGACGGGCTGAGCAGGATGACCGGCATCTCGTGACCGCGCTCGCGCAGCGCCTCGGCCAGCTCCATCCCGTCCATCGCCTGCATGTGATGATCGCTCAGCACCAGATCGACCCCCTCCAGCCGCTCCAGCGCTTCGGCGGCACTGGTACAGGCGCGCGTTTCGACCCCAAGCGCGCCAAGCTGCTTTTCAAGGATCGTGCGGCTGGTGTCATGCGGCTCGACGATCAGCGCCCGCCTGATCCCTGGCGGCAGGCGCAGCAATTCTGGATCGAGCGGCGCCTCGACGGGCAGGGTCAGCGCGATCCCGAAACTCGACCCCCGCCCCTCGATCGATTCCACCCAGATGTCGCCGCCCATCAGCGTCACCAGCTTCTTTGAGATGGCAAGCCCCAGCCCGGTGCCCTCGAACTTGCGGTTCTGCGCATCCTCGACCTGGTTGAACTCGCCAAATATGTGCTGGACCTTGTCGGATGCGATGCCGATGCCGGTATCCTCGACGGTAATATGGAGCCTTGCGGTTTCCCCTGAATCGCCCGCGTCGCCGGGCATGCCGACCACCCGGACCAGCACATGCCCCTCGCTGGTGAACTTCATCGCGTTGCCCATGAGATTGGTCAGCACCTGCCGGACACGCCCCGGATCGCCGGTAAAACGCGAGGGCAGGAACATGTCGTAATCCACCAGCAGATCCAGCCCCTTGCTGCGCGCATTGGCCTGCATCAGCATCACCAGTTCCAGTACCGCGCGTTCCAGGTCGAAGGGTTCCTGATGCAGCACCAGCTTGCCGGCCTCGATCTTGGAATAATCCAGCACGTCGTTGATGATCACCAGAAGCGCCTCGCCCGAATTGCGGATCGTATCGGCATAAAGCCGTTGCTCCGTCGTCAGGCCGGTCTCCATCAACAACTCGGCCATGCCCACCACGCCATTCATCGGCGTGCGGATTTCATGGCTCATATTCGCCAGGAACGAGGATTTCGCCCGGCTCGAATCCTCGGCCCTGCGCCGTGCCTCCTTCAGCTCTTTTTCGTAGCGGATCGTGTCGGTGATGTTCAGCGCAAGGTTCACCACGTCGCCATCCTGCCCGCGCTCGTCGATCAGCTTGATATAGGCGCCGTTCCACAGGCGGATCACCTCGGGCGCGGGGTCGTTGCCCTGCCAGCGGTCCAGCATCCTTTCGCGCCACTGCGCGGGATCGGTCTCGCCGATATCGACAATGCCTTCGTCGGTCAGCATCTGCAGGATCTCGACATAGCGGATGCCGGGGCGCGCCTCCTCAAGGCCGTCAAAGACCGAAAGCCAGGCATGATTGGCAGCGATCAAGACGCTTTCGGCATCGAACACGGCGAACCCGTCCTGGAATGTCTGGATCGAATGCCACAACCGGCGCTCGGCGATCTCGACCTTCTGATTGGCGACGGTCAGGTCGGATTTAACGCGGCGGTTCTCGTCGCGCACGGTTTCGACCTCGGCGCGGGTCGAGACGATCTCGTCCGAAAGCCGCATCGCGTGCTTGCCAAGCTTGCGGTTGGCGGCCTGAAGCTCGGCCTGCTTCTGTTCCAGAAGGCGCTGCGCGGCCAGACGTGCGCGGCGTTCTTCCGCCAGTTTGTTGGCAAGGCTCATGCCCGATCTCCGTCAACCCTGTCACCCGAGAACAGGACGACCATCCGTCACTATGGTGAAAATCCTGTTAAACCGCGCCGTCACCGCGGGCTTGATGCTGCCCCCTTTCGCGGCCTACCTTGAGGCGCACTCAATCACCCGCAAGAAGGAACGCAGCGATGACAGGTCAGCAGGTGGCCACCGCCCATTGGCGCGCGCTTGATGGCGAGGGCGAGGATAAATGCACCCTCTCTCAGACCGATCACGGCTGGGTTCTTCTGGGCCATGCGCGGTTTCGCGATGAAACCGGCTTTGCGGCGCTCGATTACATCCTGCGCTGCGATCCCGGCTGGCAGACCCAAAGCGCCGATATCGCGGGGGTCCATGAAGGGCGCGAAATCCGCATCCAGCTTGAATGCGACAAGGGCCACTGGGTCATGAACGGCGAAGCCCAGCCACAGGTCGGGCAGGCCTATGACCTGGATCTCTCGTTCACCCCGGCCACAAACCTCATGCCGCTGCGCCGCCTCGCCGCGCAAAGCGCGCCCAGCCTGACCACCCGTGCCGCTTGGCTGCGCTATCCCGAAACCCGGCTCGAGCCGCTCGATCAAACCTATGCGGCCGGCGGCACGCTGGCGCGCGTGCTTTACCAGGGCGAACAGACCGGTGCCTCGTTCCAGCTCGATGTGGATCCCACGGGCTTCGTCACGCTTTATCCGGGGCTCTGGGAAGGCACGGTCGAACCGGACTGAACCGGCTTCAGATCCGCTCCAGCGCCAATGCGATCCCCTGACCTCCACCGATGCACATGGTCACAAGCGCGCGCTTGCCGCCGATGCGCTCAAGTTCGTAAAGCGCCTTGATGGTGATGATCGCGCCGGTCGCGCCGACCGGATGGCCAAGCGCGATGGCGCCGCCATTGGGGTTCACCCGCGCGCCGTCCAGACCAAGCGCCTTGTTCACCGCCAATGCCTGCGCCGCGAAGGCCTCGTTCGATTCGATCACGTCGAAATCCCCGGCTTTCAGCCCGGTGCGTTCCAGCAGCTTTTCCACAGCTGGCACCGGCCCGATGCCCATCACTTCGGGGCGCACACCGGCCGTGGCATAGCCAAGGATCCGTGCCCGCGGTTTCAACCCGGCGGCCTCGGCCGCCTCGGCGCGTGCCAGCACCATCGCTGCCGCGCCGTCATTGATGCCGCTGGCATTGCCCGCCGTGACCGTGCCGTCCTTCTGGAAGGCCGCGCGCAGCCCGGCCAGCGCCTCGGCGGTGGTGGGCTTGGGGTGCTCGTCAGTGTCAAAGGCGACGGTGTCGCGTTTCACGCGCACCTCGATCGGCACGATCTGGTCCTTGAAATGCCCCGCCTCGATCGCCGCCGCCGCGCGCCGCTGGCTTTCCAGCGCGAACGCGTCCTGCGCCGCGCGCTCGATGTCATGCTCGGCGGCGACGTTCTCGGCCGTGACGCCCATATGCCCGGTCCCGAACGGACAGTTGAGCGCGCCCAGCATCATGTCGAGCGTGCGCACGTCGCCCATCTTGGCGCCCCAGCGTTGATCGGGGATGATAAAGGGCGACCGGCTCATGCTTTCGGCCCCGCCCGCCAGCGCGAAATCGGCATCCCCCAGCATCAGCGCCTGCGCTGCCGAAACGATGGCCTGCGCGCCCGACCCGCACAGCCTGTTGACATTCATCGCCGGGGTCGTGTCGGGGATGCCTGCGCCGATGGCGGCGACACGGCTCAGATACATGTCCTTGGGCTCGGTGTTGATCACATGGCCAAAGACCACCTGGCCGATCTGCCCCGGCTCGACGCCCGCGCGCTCCATCGCGGCGCTGGCCACGGTTGCGCCCAGCTGGCTGGGCGGGGTGCCCGCCAGCGATCCGCCGAATGTCCCGATCGCGCTGCGCGCACCATCCAGAATCATGATGTCGGTCATGGTGTCGTCCCTGCTGTGATGAAATCCTGCCCCGACCCTATCGGCGCGGGCGCGCACAAGGCAACCGGAACGTCCCGTCAGAAGCCCGGATTGGCCGGGAGGCGCATTCGCCCATCCCCGGTCAAAAGCCAGCAATGGCGCCCCTCGAATACCGCCGGGATCAGGGGGCGCCCCCATCCGGCGCCGCCGTCAAGGTTGACGCGGTTGCCGTAATGATGCGGAAAATCGAGCGCCGTGTGGCCATGCACGACCAGCCAGGGGTGGCGCTCGGGCCAGCTCAGAAAGGGCTCGCGGATCCACATCAGATCCTCGGCGCTTTGCTCGGCCAGCGGCACGCCGGGGCGGATACCCGCATGCACGAACAAAAGATGGTCGGCCTCATGCCAGAGCGGCAGCCCGGCGATGAAATCGCGATGCGCCCTTGGCACGGCCTCGCATGCATCTTCGAGGATGTCCGCGATCTTGCGGCCCTCGGTCTCGACGCCGTAGCTGGCCAGCGTCGCATCGCCGCCCAGCTTGGGGTTGAACCACGGCAATTCGGGGTGGCCCTTGCTGGCATGAGCATCGCCCTGTTCAAGAAAGCGGCTCACGTAATCGTCGTGATTGCCCTTGAGAACGATCCAGTCCCGGCCCTGCGCGATTCCCTTTAGGATGATGTCGATCACCCCCCGGCTGTCGGGGCCGCGATCCACCAGATCGCCCAGGAACACCACCTTCGCGCCCGCGCCGCCATCGTCCTCGATACGGGTCAGGGCCTCTTCCAGCATGGCACGCTGGCCGTGGATGTCTCCGATGACGTAAATCGCTGCGTTCATCGCCCGAGCATTGCGCAGCCACTGCCGGGTTGCAAAGAAAAACGGCCCGGACCACCGGGGCCGGGCCGCTTTCAGATCGCTGCCGACAGGCCTCAGCCCACGTCGAATTCCAGCGGGCGGACCTGCTGGAACTTGCCGGTATCCTCCAGCGTCTTGACGATCGCGGCGTCAATCGGCGCATCTACATAAAGCAGCGCGATCGCCTC
>Ga0102934_1002705_pt1 | contig 12177 bp, 12 predicted proteins | sample SalPonR2_A_D1_MG_FD_78175 | JGI IMG/M metagenome (GOLD analysis project Ga0102934, IMG submission 78175) | Salt pond soil microbial communities from South San Francisco under conditions of wetland restoration - Salt Pond MetaG R2_A_D1_MG | ecosystem: Environmental > Aquatic > Marine > Intertidal...
AAGAGCGGGCGGACCGGGCGGTCAATGAGGCGGGAGACCAGTGTCTCCTTCTCGCTGGGGCGGCCTTCACGCTTGAAGAAGCCGCCCGGAATGCGACCGGCTGCGTAGGTGCGCTCCTGGTAGTTCACCGTCAGCGGCAGGAAGTCGATGCCGGGCTTCGGCTCCTTCGCGGCCACCACGGTGGCGAGAACAGTCGTGTCACCATAGCTGGCGATGACGGCGCCGTCGGCTTGCCGGGCCATGCGCCCGGTTTCCAGAACCAGCTTGCGGCCGGCCCAGATCAGTTCTTCACGTTGGATATCGAACATGTCGTCCTTGCTTTCATGCAATGTCGGCCTTCGGCGACACCATGGGCAAGACGGCGGGGGGCTTCTCTTCGGGATGCCGGGCGAGGCGCGTGCGCATGCATGATGCGTGCGGGCCGTGCCGGCGCGAAACCCCCGGCGATCCTGCCATGGTCATCTCCGGGCCTTCTCGTACTGACGGTGACCGCGTTCGGCCACCATCGGGTGCCGGCGCAAAAACATGCTCTCGGGATTGGCCCTGGGCATGCGCACCTGCGCCGGCGGGTTCGTCATGCGCACCGGCGAACCGACGCGCGAGGTAGCGTCAGCGGCGGATGCCGAGACGACCGATCAGAGCGCGATAGCGCGGCTCGTCGTGACGCTTGACATAGTCAAGCAGCGAACGACGCTGCGAGACGAGCTTCAAAAGACCGCGGCGGGAATGGTTGTCCTTCGCATGGGTCTTGAAATGCTCGGTCAGATTGGTGATCCGCTCGGTGAGAATGGCGATCTGGACATCCGGGGAGCCGGTATCACCTTCTTTCGCGCCGAATTCCTTGATCAGTTCCTGCTTGCGCTCAGGCGTGATCGACATCGGTTTTCCTTTCGATGAGACTTGAACTGAAAAGGGTGCCCGCAGCACTACCGCTTCTCGCGAAGGCGGACTTTGCCGTGGGGCCCTGCGCTGCGGCGATGCCGGGATGTCGTCCAGCATGGTCGCAAGCACCATGGTTCGCGCGGGCGAAGCCCTCGCGAATGGCCGCAACATAGTCGATCTGCGCGCAAATGCCAGCGGAAAATCGCATCCCGCCATGCGATTCTGTAGATGCTGCGGCTGGGATTCTGCGACTCGCGTTCAGCCCCGCGCCTGCGCGGGGAAGCCGCCCTTGTCGAGCGCGGCGCAGACCGTTTCGACGGATGCCTGCGTGCGCAACTGCGCCGCGCCGGCATCGAGATCGACCCGGATGACGGCCTGCGGGTCGACCTTCTTCACGATCCGCTCCACCGCCGCGACGCAGCCGCCGCAGGACATGCCCTCGATGGCGAGGCTGATCTTGGACGTTTCGCTCATAGCACTCTCCTTCGCACACGTCGATCACGCGGTGGCAGCCGGCTCAATCCGCGTCGCGCACCGCTTCCGCCTCGATCTCGACGAGCAGATCGGGAGCCGCGAGCCCGGCCACCTGCAGATATGTCGTGGCCGGAGCGTGACCCTGCAAGGCCTTGTCCCGCGCGGCGCGGAAATTCATCACTGTGTCGGGGCGCGTGCTGAAGACGGTCACCTTGACGAGATGGCGGATCTCCATGTCGGCGGCGCGGAGGATGGTGAGGAGGTTGGCCCAGGCCAGATCGAGCTGGGCATCGACCCCCTTGGCGACTGCACCATCGGGATGGACCCCGATCTGCCCGGAAATCACCAGACGCCGCCCCGTCAGGGCATGCGTCGCGCCGTGCGAATAGGACGAGGCCGGGGCGTGAATGGTCGGCGGATTGAAGAAATCGGGCATCTTGGTTCCTCTCCTGGTATCGTTTTGGCGCCGGATTCAGTGACAGCTTGCCGGAAGCCTGTGGACCGGGCAAGTTGGGGCGAAATTTGGGCTGGTACTTCCAGTAGCGATTTGCGAGTTTTTGTGTCGCATCATGCGTGGAGCAGGTCGTGTCGATGGGGAGCATCAGAAACTGGGCATTGTGGGCGGTCAGTGCCGTGGCGATCATTGCCTCGGCCATCGCCCTGTGGAGCCTGTTCGGTGCGGCGCTGGAACCGGGCATGCTGCTCGCCGGTGTCGGCGCGATCGCGGTCTTCACCTTCGCCGCAGCGGGGTTCTGGCGGGCCGGGCGTGCCTCGGGGCTCGCCGCGAAGACGGCCCATGATCTCGATATCGTCGCCCGCCGGCTGCTGCGGCTGGAGGCGCGGCTGGCCGAGATCGAGCGCCATCCCCATGCCGAAACACGCAAGACCGTCGCCGAGGTTTCCGGCGAGATCGCCCTGCTGAGCGGCCTTCTGCGCGATCTTGCCGGCAGCGTCTCCGGCCATGACCGCGACGTGGCGACGCTGGCCGAGGAGATCGTCGGCCTGCGCGAGCGCCTCGACGGCGCTGCATTGATGCGCGCGGCGGACATGCGCGCGGCGGAGCCTTCTCAGCCCGCAGACGCAGCGGATGGCGGCACCGGCTGGGCTGGCCAGCTTTCCGATCTCGCTCCCGCCGGCAGCATTGGCGAGGAGGGCATAAGCAGTCCGGATCTGTCAGTCGCACCTGCCATGGGCGAAACCGCTCCGCTGCCGCTCACCCCGCAGGAGCCTGCCGCGAACGACCGTGATGCCCAGATCGGCGGCGTCTCCGCCGTGGAAGACGCACTGTTTTCCGCCCCGCCAGAGCCACCGGAACCCGCCACCGATCCGGCGGAGGAGGCGCGCAAGCGCGCAATCTTACAGGCATTTCGCGAGGATCATCTCGAAATTCACCTGCAGCCCGTGGTCAACCTGCCCCAGCGCAAGACGCGTTTCTACGAGGCGCTGGCGCGTCTGCGCCTCGATGAGCAGACCCTGCTTCAACCGGATGAATTCCTGCCGGTTCTGGAGGAATCGCAGCTCCTGCCCGAGCTCGACGGCAAGGTCGCCGCCCGCGCCGCCGCCGTGGCGCGCCATCTGGTCAATCGCGGCAGCGAGGGTTTTGTCAGTTGCAACCTCGCAGGAGCGAGCGTGCGCACGCCCGGCTTCCTGCGCGCGCTCGGACGTATTCTGGAGGCTTATCCCGACATTCTGGGGCGCCTTGCCTTCGAGATTCCGCAGCGGGCCTGGCGCATGCTCGATGCGGAATCCGCCGGCGCGCTGGAGCAGCTGCGCGCAAAGGGTGCCTTCTTCATTCTCGACCGCGCCACCGATATGCGGCTCGACCCGCTGAGCCTCGCCGATCGCGGCGTCGCCTATGCCAAGCTGCCCGCGCGCATGCTGCTCGACCCGCAACCGAGCCATGGCCTCGATTTCGAGACCGCCGATCTCGCCACCGTGCTCGGTCGTGCGGGCATCCGGCTCGTCGCCGACAAGGTGGAGACCGAATCCGACGTGCCCGATCTGATCGATATCGACGTGCCGCTGGCGCAGGGCTACGTCTTCGCACCGCCGCGTGCCGTACGCCCCGATATCGTCGCCGGCCTCGCGCGCCGGGCCACACCGCCGCAGAGCGCGCCGCCTTCACGATCCGGCACGGCTCAGCAGGCCGGGAATGCCGGCGCTGACGGGTCACGCGCTGCGGGCAACACCGCCACGCAGAGGTCGATCGCTAACAGGTCGACCATGAGCAGATCGGCCGCAGGCACGGATTCCGCAGGCAACAATGCTGCAAGCAAGAACGCCACAGGTAAGAACGCCCCAAGCAGGAACGCCGCCAATCCGCCGCCCGGTGCGCCGACCGAGCCGCCCGATCCGCCCGAGCCGCGCCTGCCCTACCGTGCCTTCCTGCGGCGTGCGGGCTGAGCGCTTCCCCGGCATGGAGCGTCCCCGCCATCAATGAAAGGACTATGCGCATCCCATGCACATCCTGCTGGTCTATTCTCACCCCTGCGAGGAGAGCTACGGCGCCGCCCTGCGCGATCGGGCGGTCGAGAGCCTGAAACAGGCCGGCCACAGCGTCGACCTTCTCGATCTCTATGCCGAGGGTTTCAACCCCGTGCTCGATGCCGATGAGCGGCGCGGCTATCATACGCCCGGCGAGAACGAGAAACCGATCGCCGATCATCTCGCCCGGCTGCGCAAGGCCGAGGGGCTGGTCTTCGTCTATCCCACCTGGTGGTACGGCCCGCCGGCCATGCTCAAGGGCTGGATCGACCGCGTCTTCGTCCCCCACGCCACTTTCAGGATGCCGGAGCGCGGCAAGCCGATCGCCCGCGTGATGACGCAGATCCGCGTCGTCGGCGCGATCTCGACGCTGGGCTCGCCGCTCTGGTGGTGGTGGCTGATGGGTATGCCGGGCCGGCGCATGCTGCTGACGGGGATCTCGGTCCTGTGCTCACCGAAAGTCCGAACCTTCTGGCTCGGCCTTCACCGCATGGATTCTGCAACCCGCGAAGAGCGCACCCGTTTCCTCGACAAGGTCGGCACCCGCCTCGCCCGCCTGCGGTGAGCGATGCGGCCTTGGTTGTATGCCGACACAACCAAAACCACTCTTTGCAACTCATGATACTTTTTTACGGTCACCACAGGGTCGGTGAAATCCGGCTCCGCGGCCTAGAATCCCCTTCCTGTAGCGGTCGGTGCGACCGAAAAGACACCTCCTCGACCTTCATGGCCGGGGAGGCGCTGGCGTATGTTCAAGGCTTCGGCCCAAAGGCCAGTACGGCCGTCTACAGGCGGCTTTCCAGATCCCCGGTCACCGGAGCGAACCTCTGGTGACCACGAAAACCCGGTTTCAGGATGGTTTCGGGGCGTTCGGGCATGGAAGAGACGACATTCTGGCAGACGCTGTTTGCCACCTGTCAATCACTGACGGACTGGGTCAAGGCGCTCTGGCTGATCGTGCCACCGGCCTTCATACTGCTGCTGACGGCGCCGCTCCTGCGCGCAAAGCGTCCCGCGCCGGAGGTCGATGGCGAACTCGTCTGTACCTTGCGCCGTGACGCCGCCGGCCAGTACCGCATCCTGCGCCACGTGCCGTCCGATGACACCCGGCCTTGCTCCCGCTGGAGCCAAACCAGCCCCCCCCTGATCCCGCTGGAGCGGCAGGGCGCAAGAGAGTGACGCAGCGCGATCTCCGCTCTCCACCAGGGAGAGGGGAGTTCTGGCGCGGCCTTCATGGAGGGCGCACGTCACGAAGCCCGCCCGGTCCGGCAGCTCACCAGCCCAGCGCGCAGCCGTCCTTGCGGGGATCGGAGGCGCCGGTCAGGGTGCCGGTTGCATGGTCGATGGCGATCGCCTGGGCACCGCCCAGCGGCGCGTCGAGAACGGTAACGGCGCAGCCGTTCGCCGCCAGATGATCCGCCACACCTGCATCAATGCCGGTCTCGACCTGCGTCTCGCCCTGATAGGCGAAGGCGCGTGGAGCGTCGATCGCCTCCTGCAGCGGCATGCCCTGCTCGTAGAGCCGCATCATCAGATGCGCATGCCCGCCGGACTGGTACTGCCCGCCCATCACGCCGAAGGGAAGGACCGGCTTGTCGCCCTGCATGACGAGGCCGGGGATGATCGTATGCATCGGGCGCTTGCCGGGTTCGAGCCGGTTGGGATGACCGGCTTCGAGGCTGAAGCTCGCGCCCCGGCAATGCAGCATCACGCCGCTTTTCGGCGCGAGCAGCGTCGAGCCGAAGGGGTGGAAGATGGAATTGATGAAGGAGACGACGAGCCCGTCCGAATCGACGACCGAAAGACAGATCGTATCGGTTTCCCAGGGAGCGGGGCCGAGCCTGCGCGCGGCGTGGGCTGCACGCGCGTCGGGCGCCGGGCGCATCGCCTCGCGGCGCACGAAATCGATCGCCGCCTGCCCGAGGAAATCATCGACCCCCGTCTGCATGAAGGCGGGATCGGTGATGGCACGATCGCGCAGGAAATAGGCTGCACGGGTGGCTTCGAGATAGAGCCGCATGCGCTCGCCCGGATCGGTGCAGCCGGTCCAGACGTCCCAGCTCTCGAGCGCTGCGAGGATGAGCAGCGCCGTGGCCCCCTGGCCATTGGGCGGGCATTCGAGGATGTCGTGGCCTTTATAGCGCCCGGAAATCGGGGCTGCGTACGCGCTCGTCTGCGCCGCGAAATCGTCGAGCCCATGCACGCCGCCCAGCGCCTTCAGCGTGGCGACGATGTCCTCGGCGACCTCACCCTCGTAGAAACCGGCCCGACCCTTGCGCCCGATCAGCCGCAGCGAGGCCGCGAGCGCGGGTTGGGCATGGAGCGCGCCCAGCGCCGGGGGCGCCCCGCCGGGCAGGAAGACCTCCGCCGTGGCGGGGTTGCGCGCAAGGCGCTTCGCATGGGCCTGCCAGTCGAAAGCGACGCGCGGGGCGATTGCATAGCCCTCCTCGGCCACTTTGGCGGCCGGCTCGAGCAATTCCGCGAGATCGAGCCTGCCGTAATCTTCATGCAGCCGGCACCAGGCATCCACCGCGCCGGGGATTGTCACCGCATGCGGGGAATTGTCGGCGATCTCGCCCAGCCCCTGATCGGCCAGAGCCGCGCGGTCGCTCGCCGCCGGCGCGCGACCCGAACCGTTGATGGTGACGGGCTTTGCCCCCGGCTTCGCGATGATGGCGAAGCAATCGCCTCCGATTCCCGTCATGGCCGGCTCGACCACGCAGAGCATGGCGGTTGCGGCGATCGCCGCATCGACGGCGCTGCCGCCCTTGCGCATCACCTCGACGCCGATCAGCGAGGCCTGCGGATGGGAGGTGGCGATCATCGCCTGCGTGCCGTAGACGGCGGAGCGCCCGGGGCGCTGGAAATCACGGTTCATGCGGCCATCGTCTCCCTCGGTGATACGCGCCGGCAATACCGACTCGCGCATTCTGCATATCGCGCGATCATAATCTCTGATCGATGCGGGCGCGCCCCCTGATGCTGCGCGGAAACGGCGAAAGGGATGTGGCGTGGCGCGCGGTCGCAGCGGCTGCTCAGCGCGCCATCACGTCCTTCACCGTCTCGACCAGTTGCTTGAGGGTGAAGGGTTTGGGCAGGAAATTGAATTCCTCGCCCTCGGGCAGGTTCTTGCGGAACGCATCCTCGGCATAGCCGGAGACGAAGATCACCTTCAGCCCCGGATGCTTGCCGCGCAATTCGCGCAGCAGCGTCGGCCCGTCCATTTCCGGCATCACCACGTCGGAGACGACGAGATCGACGGGCACCTCCTGCTCTTCCATGATCTCGAGCGCCTCGAGCCCGGATGCGGCTTCGAGCACGGTATAGCCGCGTGCGGTGAGCGCACGGCCATTGACGGCGCGCACAGGATCCTCGTCCTCGACCAGCAGGATCACACCCTCACCGGTGAGATCACGTGCCTCCTCCTTCGCGGCCTGGGGCTGTTCCTCGTCGGCGCCCTCCTCCGGGACATGGCGCGGCAGGAACACCCGGAAGGAGGTCCCCTGCCCGATCCGGGAATCCGCATAGATGAAACCGCCCGACTGCTTGACGATCCCGAACACCGTCGACAGGCCGAGCCCGGTCCCCTTGCCGATATCCTTGGTGGTGAAGAAGGGTTCGAAGATCTTGTCCATCACGTCGGGCGGGATGCCGCTGCCGGTATCGGAGACCTCGACCAGCACGTAGTCGGCGCCCGGCATGCCGGTCAACGCGAGTTCCTCTGCTTCCTGCGCCTCGACATTGGCTGTGCGGATGGTGAGCTTGCCGCCATCGGGCATGGCGTCGCGGGCATTCACCGCCAGGTTGACCACGACCTGCTCGAACTGGTTCACATCCGCCTTGATCGGCCACAGATCGCGCCCGTGGCGCAGGTCGAGCTCGACCCGCTCACCGAGCAGGCGCTTGAGCAGCATCGACAGATCAGACATCACGTCGCCGAGCTGGAGCACCTCGGGGCGCAGCGTCTGGCGGCGCGAGAAGGCGAGCAGCTGACGCACCAGACTCGCGGCCCGGTTGGCGTTCTGCTTGATCTGCATGATATCCTGAAAGGCAGGATCGGTCTGGCGGTGGTTTGCCAGGAGCAGATCGGAATAGCCGATGATCGCCTGCAGGACATTGTTGAAATCATGCGCCACGCCCCCGGCGAGCTGCCCCACGGCCTGCATCTTCTGGGCCTGCGCGAATTGCCGTTCGAGCTGGCGCTGCTCGCTGGTATCGAGCGCATAGAGCAGGACCGCCTCGCCCTCCTCGTTCTCACCCTCCTCGGCCGGGCTCAGCCAGATCCGCGCCGATCGGGCGCCGTCACCGGCGAGCGAGACCTCCACCGGAGCGACGCCGGAGCGCGCCTCGGCGGCATCGTGCAAGGCTGCCGACAGCGCCTCACGATCGCTCTCGGCGACCTGAGAGAGCAGATTGGGCCCGTCATCCTCGCCGCGCTGCGCGGGGCCGAACAGCCGTGCGAAGGAGGCATTGGTGCGCAGGATCCGCCCGCCGCGCTGGAGCGTGGCGATGGCGACGGGCGTGTTGTTGAAGAAACGCGCAAACCGCACCTCTGCCGCGCGCTGCCCCTCGGCGCTGCCCTCCTCGCCGGCGGAGCGGTTAAGCACCAGCGAGCGCGAGGCACCGACCTCGCCGTCCTGCCCGAAGGCGACACGGTGATAGATCCGCACCGGCATTGCCTGCCCGTCACGACGACGCATGTCGAGATCGAAAGTCTCCGTGCGCACTTCGCCGGGGGCGCCCGTGATCGTGGTCATGATCGCCACGACATTGGCCGGCAGCACATCCTCGATCCGGAGGCCTCCGGAGCCCACCTCGGCGAGATCATGGCCGAGCCAGGCTGCGAGAGTGGCGTTGATGTAGGCGATCGAGCCGTCGATCTCGACCGAGAAGAAACCCGCCGGCGCGTGATCGAGATAGTCGATGGCGTGCTGCAACTCCTGGAAGACGTTCTCATGGCGCTCGCGCTCATGGGTCACGTCGGAGACGCTCCACAAGGTGGCCGTGCCACCGCCAAGGCGCGGGAGCGGGCGCACACGCACCCGATACCAGCCGAAATCCGCACGTCCGGCGAGGCCGGGCGAGAGGCGTATCTCCTCGGCCAGCGCGCGATGTTCGCGAGCGGCCTGGGCCAGCCGGTAGATCGCCTCGGAGACTTCCGGCGCGCCGACGAACAAACGCTCGACCGGCTTCACATCCCCGGGATCGCGCGCGCCGGCAAAGGCGAGATAGGCCTCGTTGGCATAGACGATGCCACCATTCTCTTCCGTGACGACGAGCCCTTCGCCGGCGCTGTCGGCCATGGCCTTGGTGAGGTCGTTGCGCCCGCTCGCACCCGAGAATTGCAGGGCGCCGATGGCATAGGCGGCGACGAAGAAGACGCCGGCCACGGCGAGCAGGGCAAGGATCGCCATGATGGCCATGCGCGCCTGATCGCCACTGAACAGGTTCAGCCCCAGAAACGCCGCCGGCAGTGCGATGGCGAGCAGCACCAAAAGCCAGATATTGCCGGATTTCTCCGACCTGTCGATGGTGCTGCGTGCTTTGTCGCCCGTTGGAGCCATTGATTGGAAACCGCCTGTGCTGAACGTCACTTATGCCCGAATACGGCGCAGTCGCAAGACGTAACCGATCACTTCCGCGACCGCCTTGTAATGTTCCACCGGGATTTCGTCCTCGATTTCCACGCTGGCATGCAGGGCCCGCGCGAGCGGCGGGTTCTCGACGATGGGAATGGCATTCTCGTTCGCGACCTTGCGGATGCGCAGCGCGAGGTGATCGACGCCCTTGGCGACGCAGATCGGAGCCTGCATGCCCTGTTCGTATTTCAGGGCCACGGCATAGTGTGTGGGGTTGGTGATGATCACCGTGGCATCGGGCACCGAGGCCATCATGCGTCCGCGCAGGCGCGCCATGCGCGTCTGCTTCATCTTGGCCTTGACCTCGGGGTTACCCTCGGTCTGCTTGTACTCGTCCCGCAATTCCTTGCGTGTCATGCGCTGCTTCTTGAACCAGCGCATGCGCTGATACATGAGATCCGCCACGGCGACGAAGAAGAACAGCACCAGAATGCCGAGCAGCATCTTGATCGCGCCGCTCTGCGCCGCCTGCGGGATCATCTGCGGCTCGACCTGAACCAGCAGATCGAGAGTATCACGCTCCCGCCACAGAATGACTCCAGCGAGCACTCCGACGATCAGGATCTTGAGCAGGCCCTTGGCAAAATTCACCAATGCCTCCATGCCGAAGAGACGCTTGGCGCCGCTGATCAGCGAAATTCGCTCGAGCTTGGGCTGTAGCGGATCGACGGTCCAGAGCGGACGATGCTGGATGGCGCCGCCTGCCAGCCCGGCGAACATGATGAAGATGAAGGGCAGCGCCAGCACGCTGAGCATGCCGATCAGCATGTTGCGCGCCACGATGTAGAAACCCGCCCCGTCGGAGGGCACCTGATGCGCGTTCATCAGGAAGCCGCGCATTTCATCCATGAAGCCCGCACCCATCGGGCCTCCGAGAATGGCGATGCACAGCGCCAGCCCGCCCAGCACGAAGAGTGTGTTGAGTTCCTGGCTCTTGGGAACATCACCCTTGCGAAAGGCTTCATCCAGTTTTCGCTGGGTTGGCTCTTCCGTACGATCGTCGTCTTCCGCCTGTTCAGACATTGCGATGCCTCACAGTCCGGCGATCTCGGCGAGATAATCGCCGATATCCTCGAGAAACACGCCCATCATCACACCGACCACCGCGAACAGAATCACCATGCCGAGCAGGATTGTCGCCGGCAAGCCGAGGAAGAAGACCGGCATCTGCGGCATCAGGCGCGCAAGCACGCCCAACCCGAGATTGAACAGGATCCCGAAGACAAGAAAGGGCGCCGAGATCTGGATGGCGAGACGAAAACCGCGCGCGGCCGCCTGCACGCCCAGCGCCGCGGCATCCCCTGCCGCAGGCAATCCGCCCGGTGGCAGGAGATCGTAGGAATTTCGGATCGCGGCAATGGCGAGATGGTGCAGATCCGTCGCAAAGATCAGCGTGATGCCCAGCAGCGAGAGAAAATTGCCGATCGCAGCCTGTTGACCGCCCATGGCTGGATCGACGGCCATGGCGAAGCCGAGACCGATCTGTTGCGCGATGATCGTGCCCGCCGTCTGCAAGGCGCCGATTATCAGCCGCGTCGCCATGCCGAGCATCAGGCCGACGAATATCTCGCTGATCAGGAGCGTGATCAGCTGGGGCCCGCCCTCGCCGATCGGCAGCGTTGCCTGCGTCGCGGGAAACATGACGAGCGTCAGCAACAATGCGAAGCTCAGCCGCGCCCGCGCCCCCAGTGACTGCTCGCCGATGGCGGGAAGCAGCATCACCAGTGTGCCGACCCGCGCGAAGGTGAGCAGGAACGCCACGGCGATCTGGGGAATCAGGAGGTCCATGGGCGATGATGTTAACCATATTCCGCGCGCTGCGCTCCTGATTCGTGCCGTGTCTCACCATCAAAATCGTCGCGCGGCATGCGCGCGTGCTGGTCATCAGCCTCCCGTGGCGATCTGCTCTGCGATCCGACGCATGTAGCCGCCGAGCGCATCACTCATGAAGGGCAGGAAGATCAGAAGCGAGCTGAACACGGCGATGATCTTGGGCACGAATATCAGGGTCTGCTCCTGGATCTGCGTCAGGGCCTGGACCAGCGAGATGGCGAGGCCGACACCCAGCGCCACCAGCATCACCGGCGCGCCGACACGCAGGAAGGTGAAGATGCCGTCACGCGCGATATCGAGAATAAGCGAGCCTGTCATGGAATTGTTCCGATACCTGTTCATGGATGCGCGAGCGCCGTCAGACCGGCATGCGCATGATTTCCTCGTAAGCCTGAATCATCCGGTCGCGCACGGCGACGAGTGTCTCGATCGCAGCCTCGCTTTCGGCCACGGCGGTGACGACGTCGACGACATCGGCCTTGCCGGCCGCGACGGCGGCGGCCTGGGCCTCGGCGGCCTGCCCGCTCTCGCGCACCGAGCCGAGGGCGGAGCCGACCATGGCAGAGAAATCGGGCAACTCCCCCGTCTGTGTCGCGCGCCCGGCGCCGGCGGTGCCGCTGGTCTGGCCGATATTCTGGACGGCGGCATAGGCGCCGGCCGCGAAAGCGTTGGTAGCCATGGGCATCTACTCCCTCTTGCCGCGCCGTCAGGCGCGCAGGATGTCGATCGTGCGCGTGATCATGCGGCGCGTGGCGGTGACGAGGTTGAGATTGGCCTCGTAACTGCGCTGCGCCTCGCGCATGTCCATCTGCTCGATGAGCGAATTGACGTTGGGAAGCTTCACCTCGCCGTTTTCGTCGGCGGC
>Ga0102934_1002706_pt1 | contig 12177 bp, 17 predicted proteins | sample SalPonR2_A_D1_MG_FD_78175 | JGI IMG/M metagenome (GOLD analysis project Ga0102934, IMG submission 78175) | Salt pond soil microbial communities from South San Francisco under conditions of wetland restoration - Salt Pond MetaG R2_A_D1_MG | ecosystem: Environmental > Aquatic > Marine > Intertidal...
AATGTTTTGGATAGCTTAAGATAAATTTATAATATAAAAAAATTTCAGTTTATTATGGAATATTTATATTTCCTCACAATCATAGGATTTATAATCATTTTAGTTATTAGCATAATACTTATTAAAAAAAGAAGAAAAATTGTTGGTTTTATGCTCCCTATTTTTTATTTAGTAAGTCAGTTAATTGTATTTTTAGTAGGGTATAAACCCAACAGATTAGCAAATAGTGTATTAGATGTTTCAAAATCAGTAAAAAATAATTTTATTTTGGGAGTAATCTTGTTTATAATTATACTTCTCACTCTAATTATTATCAATCATAGAGAAATGAAAAAAGAAGATAATAATTAATTTTAATTAAAATTTCTTAAATTAGATAAAAATTAGAAAATTACTCAGTTTTTTCTTCTAAACTTTCTTCAGAACCTTGTTTATTGTCTTCAGAACTACTTTCTTCTGTAGATTCTTGCTCTTTATTCTCAGATTCTTCAGAAGTTTCATTTTCTTTTTTCTCTTCAGATTTCTCTCCAGCTCCTTTTTCAATTCCAGAAATTTTTACACTAAAATTAAGTGTTTTTCCTGCTAAAGGATGGTTTAAATCTAGAGTAATATTATTTTCATCAAAAGAATCTATTTTAACTGGAAATCTTTTTCCATCAGGAGTCTTAACTTCTAACATCATACCTTCTTCAGGTTCTTTTTCTAAAGGAACTTGGCTTCTTGGTAATTGTTTTTTCATTTCTGATTGGTATTCTCCATAAGCATCTTCAGGTTTAACTGTGAATGATTTCTCTTCTCCCTCTTTCATACCAATTACAGCATTTTCAAAAGCAGGAATAATCTGTCCTCCTCCAATTACAAATTCTAGAGGATGTGAATGATCTCCGTGTTTAGTAGAATCGAAAATTTCTCCACTATCTAACTTACCTTCATAGTCTACTTTTACTTTGTCGCCTTTTTCGATTTGTTCACTTGTCATGAATAAATCCAACAACTGCCCTTTTTTAAATCTTTGCATAGTTTAGAATAACTCTTTAAAAAATTAAATATAGTTAAATTAAATTCAGCTCTTTTTTGATTTTTTTTGCAGTTTTCTTAGGAGAAAGTCGGGTGTTGTTTATTTCAATACTATCTATAAAAGGTATCTTAGAAAAAGAATTATATTTCTGAAAATCTTTTCTTAATTCTTTTTTTGTGCCTAGTTTTCCGTGGTGTGTTCTTTCAGGGCTTATAACTCTTTTTTCTAATTCATTTTTACTACACCTTAACCAAATAAAACTAATCTTGTTTTTCTTTCTTTTTTTGGATATATTAATTAATTTTTTAATGAATTTATCATCAATTCCTTTTCCATAAACAAAAGTAAAAATTATCTTTGCCTCTGATTTTGATGCCTCTTTTAGTATTATTTTTCTTAATTTCCTTACAAATTTTTTATATCTCTTTGAACCAAAATTATAAATTGCAGAAGATATATCTCCTGTTAGATGGTTATGTAGAACATTAAAACCAGTTATCTTTTCAAGTTCTTTTGCAACTGTAAGTTTTCCTGAAGCAGGAGGCCCATAAATTATAATTAGTTCCATTAATCTTATTTAAAAAAAGAGCATTATAAAGCTTTTTAGTAAGGATTATTATATACAGAATAATTTATAAATAATAAAAATTTAATAAAAATATGGAAAAGGTGCCAAAATCAACAATTAATACTCTTATTATAGTAATAGCAGTTATTATTGTATCATTGATAATTCTCCCTTATATTGGAGAAAATCCTTCTGAAGAAAATACTGTAGAGGTCCAGGGAACAAATTCACTAAAAGTAAACCCTGATTTAGTTAGTGTATATTTTAATGTTGAAACAAAAGCAGATACAAGTGAAGAAGCTGAAAACCTAAATTCTGAAAAAACTGAAAATCTTACACAAGAGATTATTGATTTAGGGTTTAATGAAGAAGACCTTAAAACAGAAAATTACAATATAAGGCCCAATTATGAATATGATAATGGAAAAAGAGAAAGGGTTGGTTATATTGCTTCACACTCACTAAAAATAAGCTTTTCTTCAAATAAAACAGACCTCATAGGAAAGGTTATTGATGCAGGAGCAGAATCAGGAGCAGGGATTAGTTACATTAGTTTTGAATTAAGTCAGGAACTTAAGCAAGAATCAAAATCAGAAGCAATAAAACTTGCTTCACAAGATGCAAGAATTAAGGCAGAGTCAATAGCACAAGGATTTGATAAGTCTATAGGAGATTTAAAACAGGTTTCTTTAAATGAATTCTATTATCAACCATGGAGACTTTATGATTCAGGAGGAGTTTCATCAGGTGCAGAAAAAGCAAAACAAGCTGTTTCTAATATAACCCCTTCAGAAAAAGAAGTTTCTGCAAGTGTTACAGCTATTTATGAACTTAGATAATATTAAAATGGAAAAATCATATAAAACAAAGGAAGATTTGGTTAGTCCAAAAGAATTCAATGATTGGATTACATGTGATAAAAAGGTAAGAAAAATATATGAAAATAAAGATTATTTAGGAACAACATTAATCTATAGGTTTTGGGATTCTTCAATAGGTTATTTTTCAAAGGGAGATTCTAGTGTATCAATAAAAATTGAAGGAGATACAGAAAAAACAGTCAAAGATTTATGTTCTCTAATTGAAACCAATTTTTTCTAGTTAGTTTAATCATAATTCCAAAAAATAAATAAACCATCGAATTTTTAAATACCTGTATTAAATTAATAAAGTAAAAAAGAGAATTATTAAATATCTTGAACAAAAAGAATAGATGAATAGTTAAAAAATAAAATGAAAAAAGACAAATTTAAGAAAAACAAAAAACCAATTAAAAAGAAACCAGAAAAAACTCCTGCTTCTTTTAATATTAAAGATATCTCTGAAAAAATAGTTGGCAAAACAGTTTACCTAGCAGGAATAATAGATAGTATCTCTCAAACAGGTGGGCCAACATTATTTTATGTAGATGATGGAACAGGAACCTTTTCTGTTAAGGGGTTTAAAAGTCCTGGAGAAAGAGCTTATGAAGAGGTACAAGAAGGAGATGTTATAAGAACAAAAGTAAAAATTAGTGAATACAATGGAGAATATGAAGGAGAAATAGAATCTATATTTAAACTCCAGGGGGCAGATGCTGAAAAAGTAAAAGAAAATAGGAATGAGGTTTTAAGAGAAAGAGCTAAACCTGTTCAGACAGAGTTTATGATTAAAAGTGATATTTTAGAAAAATTAAAACCAAAATTCATTAAAGCTGCAACAGAGATTAAACTTGCAATAATGCAAAACAGGCCAATAATTGTAAGGCATCATAATGATGTTGATGGTTATAGTTCAGGGTTTGCTTTAGAAAAAGCTATTATCCCTTTAATCAAAGAACAACATAATTCAGCAAAAGCTCCTTGGGAAAATTACAAAAGAGCTCCATGTACAAGCCCTTTTTATGAAATTGATGATTCTATAAGAGATACTTCTTTATCATTAAGAGATGTTGCAAAATTCTCAAATAAAATGCCTTTAGTTATAATTGCAGACAATGGTTCTACTGAACAGGATTTAATGGGGATAAAACAAGGAAAAATCCATGGAATGGATTTTATAGTTGTTGATCATCATTATTTTGAAGAAGATGTTATATCTCCTGAAGTTTTAGAACATATTAATCCTTTTTTAGTTGGATATAGTGGACAGGAATTCTCTGCAGGAATGTTAGCAGCAGAACTTGCAAGATTTATAAGTGCTCCTGAAAATATAGGGCAGATACCAGCAATGGCAGGAATAGCAGATAGAATAGATAATGAATCAGCAATAAAACAGTATTTAGAAATAGCAACAAATAAAAAATACAATAGAAAATTACTTGATGATATTGCAACTGTGATCGATTTTGTTTCTGCTAAGCTAAAATTTATGGAAGCAAGAGAATACATTGAAGTTTTGTTTGGAGAACCAAGAAAAAAACAAGAAGAACTTGTAAATTTAATGTCTCCTTATATAAAGTCTTTAGAACAAAGAGGTTTAGAAATAGGAAAAGAAGCAGCACAAATTGAAGATATTGGAGAAGTTAAATTACAAAGAATAAATATAACAGAAGCATTTCCAGGATTTGGTTTTTATCCAAAACCAGGTAAAGCATTAGGATTTGTTCATGATTATGCTGAAAGGGAAAAAGGATATAATAAATTAGTATCTATTGGGGTTTTAGAATCTGCAATAACAATAAGAGCAACAGATGATTCTAATTTTTCAGTCAATAAATTAATTGAATATTTACATGAAAAAATACCTGAAGCATTTGTCCAGGGTGGAGGACATAAAAACGCAGGCTCAATAAATTTCATTCCAAAGAAAAAAGACGAAATAGTTGAATTACTTAAAGAGTTTATCAAAAAATCAAGTGAATAAATTAAGTTTTGATGATTTTTCTAAATCCTATAAATATCCTTAAATCATCCAATTGAAAACATGGAAATATATTGAACGAAAGTTTTATAAATTGAACGAACGTTCATTGTATTATGATAAAAGAATTTGAAAAATACCAAGGGGTTAATGTTTTAAATTTTTTCTTAGAAAATCCTGATTTAGATATTCATATAAAAGAACTTTCAAGAAGATTAAAAATAAGTCCCGCTACTTCTAAAAAATTCTGTAATCTATTTAACAAGGAAAACATGCTTACATCAGAAAAAAAAGGAAATTCTATTTTTTTTAGATTAAATAACTTTGATAATTATGTAAAGTTATTGAAAAAAACATATGCTATAACAAAAATTAAAGAAAACTGGAAAAAGGCTTCTGTTGAAGATTTGAAAAGCGTTGTTATCTATGGGAGTTATGCTTCAGGAGAATATTCTAATAACAGCGACATAGACATACTTTTGATTACAAGAAAGAAAGACATTAACCATTCTTTTATCTTAAAGTTCCAGAAAAAGATAAAAAAAGAAGTGAATGTTACTAAGATGACTTATATAGAATGGCAAAAACTAAAACAAAAAAAAGACCCTTTTGTTAAGGAAGTTCTTGAAAATAACTTTGTTATTCAGGGAGAAAAAATATGACATTTGAAGATTGCAAAAATAGGGGCTTAATAAAAAAGAATTCAAAAGCTTTTGATAGAGTTGATAAAGAGATAAAAACAGCAGAACATTTTCTTAGCTCTGCAAAAAGGGTGTTTGAAATAGAAGAATATAGCTTAGCAGTAATCTCTTCTTATAATTCTTGTTTTCATTTTGCAAGAGCTTTGTTGTTTAAAAATAATTATGTTGAAAAAAAGCCATTATTGTTTAATAGAAGCTGTTAAGGAATTATATAAAAAAGATAAAGAAATCCTAAGTTTAATGGAAGAATTTGATGAAGTAAGAATGTCCAGGCACGAAATTCAATACAGAGGAGTTTTTTCTGATGATGAAGAGGCAAAATATGTTTTAAATCTTAATAAAAAATTAAAGAAGAAGACTTTAAATTTGCTGAAAGATTAAAACCACCTTTTCTTAAACAATCCTAAATCTTTTATTTCAAAAGACATTTCTTTTTCCTGTAAACTTCTGTGTTTTAGGAGAACTGCTTTTCTTTTGCTTCCTTGTTTTTTTAATTCAATAATACATTTACTCCAATATTTAAATAAATCTCCTCCCACAATGTTTGTTGGCCTTTCTACTGCTCCCTGTGATTCAGATTGTTTTGTGAGTTCTTCTTTTGTTAAAAAATCAAAATAAACTTGATTAGTTATTATTACTGGTATTTTTCTTTTTCTTGTTATCTCTGCAAGAGTTCTCATTTGTTTAGCCACCTCCCGGTTAACTTCCCTGACTTTATTGTCTTTGTCTTCTTTTGATTTGGTAGCATCTCCTAACTCTAATCTATAAAGCATTGCCATTCCATCCACAACAATCAAACTTACTTCATCTTCTTTTATTTTTTCAAGAAGAGTTTCAAATAATTTTTTTTGTTCTAAAAAGCTTGTTGGTTCTGCTAAGATTATATTTTCAAGAATTTTATCCATATTTTCTTTTCCAACAATCTGTTTAACTCTTTCTGAAGAAAATCCTCCTTCTGTATCTATGTATAAAACCTTATTTCCTTTTTTTGCCTGGCTACAAGCAACTAATATAGAAAAATTTGTTTTTCCACTTGCAGGAGGTCCGGCAATCATAGTAATAATGTCTTTTTCATAACCTCCATAAAGCCATTTATTAAAATCATAACTTCCTGTTGAAATTTTATTTCTCCATGCCATAATCTAATAAAGATTAATAGAATTAATAAGGATTATTGTTATTTATTTTTAAAATCCAGTTGGTTTTCCTGTAATTGATTTTTTATCTGTAATAAATAATATTTCTTGGTTATTTATCTTAAAGCAAATAGTTCTTGTTTTTGTTTTTTCAGGAATAATTTTATCGTCTTTATTTTTTGAATATTTTATCTGATCATATTTTTCAAAGTCATTATTTGAGAGATTTTTTATAAAATATTTTTTGAATTTTCTTGGAAGTTCTTTAACAGAATTAACAGAAGGACATTTTAATATATAGTTTTCAATTAAAGTTTTCCCTATTAAAGATTTTGAACTATGTTCCTTATACATGAAATAATAAATTATTAAATATATATAAATTTATTCAAAAACATATTAATAATAAATAGGGAAATTATTTAAGTTTAGAAAAATCTTTTTCAACTTTATCTAAATCTTTTGTTATTGCAGAAACAGCATCTTTTAAAGCTTTTTTAGCTGTCTTTTTTTCTGTTTTAACTTTTAATTTAGGATTTTTTGTTGGATGTTCTCTTTTCCATGCTGCAAACTCAACTGAATCATCTTTATTAAGATAAACTCTTAAAATTTCTGCAAGAGTTATATTTCCTAATTCAACTTCAATTTCATTCTTTTCTTCACTTAAAATTTTAACTTCCATAATAAAATAGAATAGCTTTTATTTAAAAAACCTTTGGTTTGTTCAAATTTTTAAGTATAGTGGTTGTGAAAAAATTAAAAAACATATTACATATTACAAAAAATTTATAAAGGAAGTTTTGTTGGTCTTTGCCATGGAAGATAATATGCCAGAAGAAAAAAAAGAGACAGAAAATAAAGAAACACCTTCTCAAGTTTCTCAAAAAACTGAAAAAAAATCTGATTTTACTAAAAAAATAAGAGAAAATCCTTGGATTGTTTCTACTGCTATCTTAGCTTTATTATTACTGGTTGTATTTTTTACTGGAAATATGGGAGGAGGTATAACTGGAAAAACAATTTCTAAAGACGAAGCAGGAAAAAATTTAGTTGAATTCTTAAACACACAGGTTCCTCAAGGAGAAGTTACTCTCAAATCAGTAGAAGAAGAAAAAGGATTATACAAAGCAACTCTTTCTTACCAAGGACAAGAGATTCCTATGTATGTTACTAAAGATGGAAAAAATATGGTTCAAGGAGTCCAAAAACTTGAACAATCTGATTCTCAAAACAATCAACAAAATAATCAAAACACTCAAAACCAACAAGATATCTCTAAATCAGATAAACCAGAAGTAGAATTATTTATAATGAGTTTCTGTCCTTATGGAACACAAGCACAAAAAGGAATTCTTCCTGCTTTTGAAGCATTAGGAGATAAAATAGACTCTGAAATCAGATTTGTAAATTATTTAATGCATGGTGAAAAAGAAGCACATGAAAACACAAGACAGTATTGTATTCAAAAAGAACAAGAGGACAAACTTAATGATTATCTAACTTGTTTCCTTGATTCACAAAATAGTGAAAAGTGTTTAGATGAAGCAAAGGTAGATAAGGATAAACTTCAAACATGTGTTGAAAATACAAATGAAGAATATAATGTGACTGAGTTACTTGAAGATAAATCTTCTTATAGAGGTGGACGATATCCTCAATATAATATTCATAAAGATTTAAATGAAAAATATGGTGTTGGAGGAAGTCCAACTTTAATTATAAATGGTAAACAAGTTTCAAGTTCAAGAAGTCCTGCAGCATATTTAAACACAATCTGTTCAGCTTTCACTGAAGATTCAAAACCAGATGTTTGTGAGAATAATAACTTATCAACAGAGGCTTATTCACCTGGATTTGGGTATGATGTTTCAACTTCGGGAAACACAAATGCTCAGTGTTAATTCTTTTTTTATTGAATAGATTTAAATATATTTCATAATCATCCTAATTATGAAGGATTGTGTTTTTTGCAAAATTGTAAATAATAAAATAGACAATTTTTGTATTCATGAAGATGATGTTATAAAAGTCTTTTTAGTCATAAACCCTATAAGCAAAGGACATCTATTGGTTATTCCAAAAAAACATTTTGAAGATATTTTTGAAGCACCTGAAGAAGTATTAAACAAGATTATGCAAATTTGTAAGGAAATGAGTTCCCTATGCAAGAAAAAACTTGGAGCTACAGGAGTAAATATTCTTAATGCATCAGGAAAAGATGCTCAGCAAAGTATTTTCCATTTACATTTTCATGTTGTTCCTAGATATAAAAATGATAGCTTGGATTTATGGTTCCATGGAAAACCAAAAGAAAATAAAAAAGATATCAATGAAATGTATAAAAAACTAATTTCTTAGAACTGCCTAATAATTATTGAACATCCACAAAACTCTTAATATATTCCTTTTCTTCGTCTGTAAGTTTTAATTCCTCTGCTATTTTTGGGTTAGAAACAACTACTTGTTTTATAACTGGAAATTCATTTAAGGCTCTCTTTCTTCCAATATGACAGTATTTAGCATATTTGTCAGCAATTGACTTCTTTTTAATTGTTCTCTGGTTATTCATCCATATTTTTAAAATTCTTGAAGGTTTTTTATACGGTGTAAAACCATACCTATTTTTTGAAGAACTTTTTGAAGCAGAAATACCATAGGTGAGTAAAGCATTTTCATATACAAGAAATCTCCAGTATTGTTGTTTATAAATTCTTCCCTTAAATAAATCAACCTTACTTAAAACATCATAAGCTCTTTCTAAATCCTTACCAGAATATTCTTTTGGGATGTTTTTTTCAACCCAAAGTATTATTTCATCTATAGGCATGTTAACAGAGTCAAAAACCCCTAAAATCTCTTTTTTTGGGGGCATTTTAAAGACTTTTTTCAAGGCATTAAAAATATCTGTTTCTTTATTTCTCTCATTAAAATCAGCAGCAGATGGTTCCTTCATACTAGCAGCAGTTTGCAAATCATTAATAGCTGCTCTCAAATCCCCTCTTGCTTTTACTGCTATTTGTGTTAAAATTTGGTTATCAATAAATTTATTCTCTTTTTTTAGTATATCAATTAATAATCCCTTAATAGTCTTATAGTCAATTTCTTTTAATTCAACTCTTTCTGTTTTTTTTCTTAATGGAGCCATTTTTTTACTCCAATAATCATTAGCAGTTACAATTACAGGGCAGGGAGCATTATCTATTAAACGAATTAGTTCTTTCATTCCCCCTCTATCTGTTCCTGTTATACCATCTGCTTCATCAACAAGAATTATTTTTCCCTTTTTAGTAAGCGATTGTTGTTTAATTGCTGGTCTCAATACTTCTTGCAATCTTTTTTTATTTCTTAAATCAGAGGCATTTAACTCAAATAATTCAGAATTTGTTTCATTAGCTATTACATAAGCAAGAGTAGTTTTTCCTGTTCCTGGGGGACCATATAAAACAAGAGCATCTTTTCTATTTGGCCGATCATCAATCTGACTGGACTGAACAAATGCTTTTACTTTTTCAGCTGCTTGTTTTTGTCCTATTATTCCTTGTATTCTCTTTGGCCTATATTTTTCTATCCATTGCATTTTATTTTTTTGGTTTTTGCACTGTATCTTTTTTGAAAAGATGCTTTTTCTGTCTATTTTGATTTTCTTCTTCCGCTTTTCAGAAAAGCGAAATAGCTAAAGATTTTAATCTTTTGTCCATTGCATTTATTTATTATTTTTTATTTAACATATCAATATAAGAATCAAAAATTAAATCTTTTTCTCTTATTTCTAACAAATCTTTATAATGTTCAACTTGTTTTCTTTGGGAATCTAAATCAAAATTCTCTTGTTTTTTTATTGATTCTATTGAAATATAATTACCAGGCAAATCTTTTACTTTGTCTATATTTATTTTTATATTATTTATTAAATAGGTATGTCTTGTTTTTTCGGTCTCTCCTAAAATATCATGTGTTTTTCTTGCTATTTTTTCAAGTTGTCCTGGAGGATCTTTTCTTAATTCAATGATGTGTGCATCTTTTTCTAATAAATCACTATTTTCTCTTTTTTTATAACCAATAAAACTATTTTCAAAATTCCCTTTTTTTATTTTTCTTATATCATCATTTTCATTTTTTGTATCAAAATAAATATCTTTTTGTATATCAAAATAATTATTCTTTGATTTGCTCTGATCTAAAAATTTAAGAATTTCTTCTGGGTTTTTACACCTTGCTTTTATTCCAATGTTTTTGTATATCATTTTATGTCCTGTCTTTATTATTAGAAATTTTCAGTTATTCTTTCCCCAGGCCAGCTGCTACAAATGATGCTAATAATGATTCTAATTGTATAAAAGGATCAGAACCTTCTATGATTCTAAATTCTATTTCTCCTGTTTTTTCTATTAATTTAACTTTTATTGGAGGTTCTATTGACAAGTTCCATATCTCTCTTTGTATTGCTTTTATTATATCCTGTCCTGAAACAGATTGCTTTAGCATAACATCCAAAAGCTTCTCTCTTGACTTTTCAAAATCCCCTGAAAGAGCATAATCAAGAACAACCTTGATATCTTTTGGTTTAGTTGTTGAAATTATTGTTGAAATCAAATCAGTAGTTATATCTGGTGAAATTGATGCAGCTGATTGTAATATATTTGTTGCTCTCCTACAATCCCCTTCGCTTCCTTCATAAATAGATTCTACTGCTTCTGGTTTTATTGTTAAATTTTCTTTTTCTGCAATAATTGAAAGATATTTTTCAATATCTTTTTTTTCCAAAAGTTTGAATCTGAAAATTGCACATCTTGACTGTATTGGATCGATTATTTTAGAAGAATAATTACAAGATAGAATAAATCTACATGTAGAAGTGTAGTTTTCCATTGTCCTTCTTAAAGCCTGTTGAGCTTCTGGAGTTAAAGCGTCAGCTTCATCTAAAAATATTACCTTAAAAGGTACTTTCCCAAGGGATTTAGTTCTTGCAAAACCTTTAACTTTTTCTCTTATAACATTTATACCTCTTTCATCTGAGGCATTTAATTCAAGATAATTATCTCTCCAGGATTCTCCAAATAATTGCTTTACAATAATCAATGCAAGTGTTGATTTTCCTGTTCCTGCAGGTCCTGCAAAAAGTAAATGAGGTATATTTAAAGAGTTAGTTAGTGGTTCTATCCTCTTTATTATTTCGTCCTGGCCTACAACTTCAGAAAATTTCTCTGGTCTATATTTTTCAGTCCAAATCTCACTTGTCATATTCACAATAATCTTAGCGAGTTAATAAATGTTATTGTACTTAAAAAGGATTATTTTAAAAGTAAAATTTATAAGGCATATTTATTTACAAATTACATCAATAAAAAATGGGGCTAATATTAAATTTAATTATAATTATTTTCACTAGTATAGTTATATTTTATTTTGGAAATATTTTTGCAAAGAGTTCATCTAATATAGGAGATTATCTGAATCTTCCAAGATCAATAAAAGGGGCTACATTTGATGCTGTTGCAAGTTCTCTTCCTGAATTATTAGTAGCTTTGTTTTCAGTAATATTTTTTAAAAAATTTGAAGTAGGTATAGGAACTATTGCAGGTTCTGCTTTATTCAATTTACTAATAATTCCTGGTATTTGTGTTTTAATTGCTCCTGTTGCATTTAAGGTAGGAAGAAAAGTTATAACAAGGGATGCTATTTTTTATATAATCTCTGTTTTTGTACTTTTGTTTATGGTTTTTTATTTTAAAACATGGGGAACTATAATTGCATTAGTGTTTTTACTTATTTATGTTTTATATTTAAGAGACATAAGAAAGCACAGCAAGGAGTATAAAAGAGAGATAAAGAAGAAAAATAAAAAACCAGACACTAGTCACATAAAGATTACAAGAGAGATTTTAGTATTCTTGGGTACTATGGGAATTATTG
>Ga0102934_1002707_pt1 | contig 12174 bp, 12 predicted proteins | sample SalPonR2_A_D1_MG_FD_78175 | JGI IMG/M metagenome (GOLD analysis project Ga0102934, IMG submission 78175) | Salt pond soil microbial communities from South San Francisco under conditions of wetland restoration - Salt Pond MetaG R2_A_D1_MG | ecosystem: Environmental > Aquatic > Marine > Intertidal...
ACAGACCGTCTCCCCGCCTTTTTTCGCGCTTTTCGTCAGGGATTCCCTCGTTCGCAGCGCCTTTTTCGCCGGCAGCGCAGCCGCCCTTCTTCCGCTTTTCTTTACCGTCTATATCTGGGCCCGGCAGCGGAATTTTTAATTCACCATTGGCAATCGGCAATTGACCATTGGCAATGATAATTGTGAATTGTGAATGGTCAATTGTGGATGGTGAATGGAAGGATAGGGTTTCGATTTTTTAACCTAATACCTAATACCCAAAACCTAATACCCAAAGTTACTTAGAAGTCCAATATCGAGACTGACAACGCCTATGCACCTGACCATCCATACGGCATCACCGGAAGAATCCCGGCGTCTGGGAAAGATCATCGGAGACGCACTGCAAAGCCCGGCGATCATCGGCCTGACCGGCGATCTCGGATGCGGAAAAACCGTTTTCGTCCAGGGGCTGGCAAGGGGGCTTTCCGTGCCGGATCACTACCCGGTGACCAGCCCCACCTATACGTTTATCAACGAATATCCCGGCCGGCTGCCGCTTTGTCATGTTGATCTTTACAGACTCATCAGTACAGATGAATTAACTGATATCGGGTTCGACGATATTGCCGACGGCAGCGGGGTGGTGGCCATCGAATGGGCGGACCGGCTGCCCGAAGGGTTTCTGGCATTGGACATGGAAATATCCATTGGCATGACGGGCGATGACACCCGGCATTTTCAGGTTTTTTTCTATGGACGCCCTCCCGCGAATTTGATACGGGATCTAAAAAATGACTTTTATGTGGACGAGGGATAATTATGGGACTCATTGTACAGAAATACGGCGGCACCTCGGTGGGCGATCTGGACCGGATCCGCAATGTGGCCCGTCGGATTGTCAAAACCTATGAGCAGGGAAATGATGTGGTGGTGATTCTCTCCGCCATGAGCGGGGTGACGGATCAGCTGCTTCATTCGGCGGAAGAAATATCCGCAACCCCGAATAAGCGGGAACTGGATGTGCTGCTCGCCACCGGTGAGCAGACGACGGTGGCGTTAATGGCCATGACCCTCATTGAAATGGGGTATAACGCACACTCGCTTTTGGGCTATCAGGCGGAAATTCTGACTGACAGCAAATCAAGCAAAGCCCGTATACTGGATATCCGTGCCAATCGCATTAAAGATTTATTAAAGGAAAAAAACATTGTGATCGTGGCCGGTTTTCAGGGCGCAGATGCCAAAGGCGACATCACCACCCTGGGCAGAGGGGGCTCCGATACCTCGGCTGTGGCCGTGGCCGCCTCGATAAAAGCGGATAAATGCGAAATATACACCGACGTTGACGGAATCTATACGGCAGACCCCAATATCTGCCATAAGGCCCGCAAGCTTGACCGGATTGCCTATGATGAAATGCTTGAAATGGCAAGCCTTGGCGCCAAAGTGCTGCAGATCCGGTCAGTTGAATTCGCCAAGAAATACAACGTCCCGATTCATGTGCGATCATCGTTTCACGAGGAGGAAGGTACCATGGTGGTCAATGAAGATGAAAATATGGAACAGGTTTTGGTCTCCGGCGTCACCCATAACAAAAACGAGGCCCGGATCACCCTGCGAAAAGTACCGGATCGGCCCGGCATCGCCTCCCGGATTTTAAACCCGGTATCCGCTGCGGGGATCGGTGTCGATATGATCATTCAGAATACCCGCGCCGGCCATATGACCGATTTGACATTTACTGTGTCCAAAAGCGATTATAAAGGAGCCATGGAGATATCAAAACAGACCGCCAAGGAAATCGAGGCGGAAGAGGTGTTAGGGGATGAAAATATCGCCAAAGTATCGGTAATCGGCGTAGGTATGCGGAGTCACTCCGGGGTGGCCTCGAAAATGTTTGCCACCCTGGCTGATGAAAACATCAATATACTGATGATCAGCACCTCGGAAATCCGCATCTCATGCGTGATTGAGGAAAAATATACGGAACTGGCGGTCCGGTCCCTGCATAACGCTTTCGGCCTGGATGCGGCGGAATAGTGCCGCCGCTAAAACATTTTAAGCCTGACCAGCTGCTGGTGACGCTATGCCTGGCGGCGGTTATTGCCGGGATCATTATTTATCGGCTGGTCGTGATGTAATCGCTGCGGCAATTTCATCACCGATCCGCCGGGCGGCTCGTGCCGGGTCCGCTGCATCCCGGATCGGCCGCCCGATCACCAGATAATCCGAACCGCCGTAAATGGCATCGGCCGGCGTCACGATCCGCTTTTGATCATCCCCGGCGGTTTTCTCCCAGGCCGGCCGAATGCCCGGGGTGATCGCTAAAAAATCCCTGCCAAAACGGGATTTGATTTCCGCCACTTCAGTGCCGGCGCACACGATGCCTGCGCATCCCGCAGCCCTGGCCCCTTCCGCGCGACGTTCGACCAGTTGAAAGACATCTTCCGCATACTCAGGCAAAAAACCGGCATCCGCAATATCTTGCCCGGAAACACTGGTTAAAACGGTGACGCCGAGCACTTTTACCTTATTGCCGGCGCCCTTTACCGCCGCCTCAAGCATCTTTTGGCTTTCGCCGATATGCACCGTGGCTAATTCAGCCCCATACGCCGCCACCCGGGCCATGGCCCGCTCCACCGTGGCCGGAATATCATGGAGTTTCAAATCCAGAAAAACCCCGGCATCGCTGTTTTCCCGGATCATTGTCATCACCGCCGGGCCGCATTGGATGAAAAGCTCAAGCCCCACTTTGAACATGCCGACATGGCCCGCTAATTGCCGCACGCAATCTTCTGCCGCTGCCAGACTCGGCACATCCAGGGGAAAAATAATATAATCTCTGGGCTGTCGCACAAGAACCTCCGGTTCTAGTTACTCAAAAACCTGTTGAAAACTATTATTCTGAAATGATATAAGATTACAACTTATTTGACAATAATAACTGATCAATCCAATACTTGATCGCACTTCGGATCATTGATACTAACACGGACGGGCATGAGCACCCAGAAAAAAAAGGATATCAGCGAATCCCAGCAGAATCTGCTCAGGCAGCTGCCGGGCGTTGATGCCGTTCTTGAGATGATCCACCAAAAAGGCCTGTTTGCTGACATCCCCAAACGGGTTGTCACCCAGGCGGTGCGGGACGTGATCGGTCATTTCCGAAAGGCAATCCTTTCCCAGCCGGATCAGGTCAGCCATTGCCTGATATCCGAAGAGGCCATTCTTGAAAAAGTCCATGCCATGGTTGAATCGGCCATGGCCCTGAACCTGGACCGGCTGATCAATGCCACGGGCGTGGTCGTGCATACCAATCTCGGCCGCTCCCTTTTATCCGGCGAGGCGCTTTCCCAGGTGCAGACCGTGGCCAGCCGGTATTCCAACCTGGAATTTGATCTCTCCACCGGCAAGCGCGGCTCCCGTTATTCCGTGGTCGAAGATCTGATCTGTGAAATAAGCGGCGCAGAGTCCGCCATGGTGGTCAATAACAATGCCGCGGCCGTGCTGTTAAGCCTTGATACCATCGCCCGCGAAAAGGAGGTGATCGTGTCCCGGGGCGAACTCGTTGAAATCGGCGGATCATTTCGCATTCCAGATGTAATGTCAAAAAGCGGGGCCGTATTAAAAGAGGTGGGAACCACCAACCGTACTCATGTGTCCGACTATCAGAACGCTATCTCTGATGAAACCGGCCTGCTGCTCAAAGTCCACACCAGCAATTTCAGCATTGTGGGGTTTACCAGGGCGGTGAGCCTCCCTGAACTGGCAGAACTCGGGGCAGAACATCATCTGCCGGTGATGGAAGATCTTGGTTCCGGCACATTCATCGACTTTTCCAAATACGGACTCATGAAAGAGCCCACGGTCCAGGAATCCTTAGCCGCCGGCATCGATATCGTCACCTTCAGCGGCGACAAGCTCCTGGGCGGACCGCAGGCGGGCCTTATTGTCGGTAAAAAACCAATCATCGACCGGATCAAAAAAAACCCCTTAACCCGGGCGCTTCGGATCGACAAACTGACTCTTGCCGGCCTTGAAAGTACGCTTCGGGCCTACCGGGATGAATCCCGGGCCATCCAGAACATCCCCACCCTGCAGATGATCACCGCTGCAATCAGCGATATTGAAGAAAAAGCCGGAAAATTGAAATCCATGCTGGAAAGCAAAACCGAAAACCGCATCCATCCCGAAATCATTGCCGCATCCTCGCGGGCCGGCGGGGGCTCGCTGCCCCTTCTGGAATTGCCCAGCAAATGTGTGGCGATCCGCGCGCCGGGGCTTTCCGCAAAAGCCCTGGGCACCCGCCTGCGTCAGCACAAGCCCCCGGTGATTGTTCGGATCGAAGACGACCGGATACTGATGGATATGCGTACCGTTCAAAATGATGAGCTCGAAACCATAGCCACCGCTATTACTCAAATTCTAAATGAGGCCGGACATGACCCATCTAACTGAAGAACAGGATTTTCAATCACAGTTTCTTTTGGCCAAATCCGACAGCGAGCCGTCAGCCGACACCCTCTCCCTGGAAAATTTTTCCTTTGAGGCCGTCCGATCCGAGTTCCCGGACGTTTTAGGGGAGGCGGCGTTTCTCGAAAAAAGCATGGCGCACGTGGCGGCGGCGAACCGTTTCGGGGCATTGATGCTTCAGATCGACGAGTTGGCGGACCGATTAAATCCGAATGAACTATTAATTGCCCTGATGCGCCAGACAGACCATTTTTGCCCGGAATCCGGCGGCCTATGGGGGCTGATGGACAATTTTCAGGTTGGGGTTGTTCTACCGGAAACCGATATTCCTGCCTGCCAAAAAGCCGTGGAGCGGATAAAAACCGAATTTGCCAGGCAAACCGGCAAAACCCTGACAGCCGGCATCGCTGTCTATCCCACTATTTCCTATGATAAATCCCGGATCCTGGAAAACGCCCAGAAAGCGGTGGCGCATGCGGAATTCTTCGGGCCGGACAGCTGCGTCGCATTTGATGCGGTAAGCCTCAATATCAGCGGGGATCAGTATTATCAAAAAGACGACATTGCCGGCGCCATGCAGGAATATAACCTGGCGCTGCTTTTGGATCCCGAAAGCGTGAATGTCCACAACAGCCTGGGCGTTTGCTACGGCGTTAAAGGGGAACTGGATGAGGCCCTTGCCGCATTCAAAACCGCCATGCGGCTTGAGCCGGAAGAGATCATGCCGATCTACAATGCCGGGTATGTGTATCTTTTAAAAAAAGAATACGCGCTGGCGCTGGAGCATTTTCACAAGGCGGAAAAAATTGACCCGGACGTTTATGAACTCGCTTTTCAAACCGGCCACGCCTATCTGGACACCAACGCCCCGCATACCGCGGTCAAATACCTGGAAACCGCCATCCGACTGAATCCCAATTCCTGCAGCGCCTTTCAGCTGCTGGGTGACTGCTATCACCTGCTGGATCGGCTAAGCGATGCGGTGAATGCCTATAAGTCCGCGTTAAAACTAAATTCAGAGGATGCCTGCGCCCTCTCGGCGCTGGGCTTTATCTATGAAATCCAGGGACAGAATGCGGATATCGCCCTGATGTTCTGCCGCCAGGGCAGCCAGCTTGAACCGGATAACGGCCTGTTCCGGCACCGGCTGGCAAGGATCTATTTCAACCGCCAGCAATTGACCGAGGCCCTGGATGAATTCCAAAAAGCCCAGGATCTGGGCTACGAGTCCACCCATTATATCGAACAGACCATGAAGCATTTGAGGGCCGCCCAATGAGAAGTATCATCAACGAGACCCTGGAGGCCAGTGTTGCGGTTAAAACCGAATTTATCGAAAACAACGGCGAGCGCATCATTCAATGTGCCGAACGGATCGCGGCCGGCCTGACATCCGGGCACAAACTGATAATATTCGGAAACGGCGGAAGCGCTTCAGACGCCCAGCATATGGCCGCTGAATTCGTCAACCGCTTTGAAGTTGACCGTCCCCCCTTAGCCGCCGTCGCGCTGACGACCGACACCTCGATTTTAACCAGCATCGGCAATGATTTCAGTTTTGATGATGTTTTCGTCAAACAGATCGATGCGCTTGGCAACAAAGATGATATGGCGCTTGGCATCAGTACCAGCGGCAACTCGAAAAATGTGGTGGCCGCCCTGGTCCGGGCCCGGGCAAAGGGGCTTACCACCATGGGCCTGGCCGGCAAATCCGGCGGACCGATGGTTGCGGAATGCGATCACCTGCTCTGCGTTGCCACCGGATCCACCGCCCGCATCCAGGAAACCCATATTACGGTCATCCATATGCTCTGCGATCTGGTGGACAGGCTGCTTTTTCCCGAAAAATTCTGAAAGCCTGCTTAGAAAGCCCCCTTTTTGTCCAATTTCTGCGTCAGGCTCAAATTTTAATCCTCAAAATACGTTGAGTATTCCTGCGGTTAAAATTTTCGCCTTCCTTGAACTTGAACAAAAATTGAACTTTTTAAGCAGGCTTTGGAGGAGGTAAATGATGCCATACGATTTCACCCCGCTCAAACTGGAAGGTCTCACCACCTACTCCCTGGCTGATCGGAAAAGCAAGGTCACCCGGGAGCACTTTGCCAAGAACTGGCAGAAGGGCAAAAGCTTTGCCGAATTTCTGGAGACGCTGCCGGATGTGCTGGCCGGCCGGGATATTAAAACCGTGATCGATGCGTCGGCCGCCGCCTATAATAACCAAAAGGTCATTTTATTCGGCATGGGCGCGCATGTGATCAAGGTGGGGTTAAACCCCATTATCATTGATCTTTTGGAGCGAAATGTGATCACGGCCATTGCTATGAACGGGGCGGGCATTATCCATGACTTTGAACTGGCTTTTTCCGGCAAAACCTCCGAGGACGTAGCAGCCGCTTTGGGCGACGGCAGCTTCGGTATGGCCCGGGAAACCTGCGAGCATCTGGGGGCGGCCATCCACCTGGCGGCTGACGAGAATATCGGGCTTGGTGCGGCGGTGGGGCGATACATCAATCAGAGCGGATTTCCCTATGCCGACCAGAGTCTGCTGGCGGCCGCCGAGCGCCTTAAAAAGCCGGCCACCGTGCATGTGGCGATTGGCACGGATATTATCCACATGCACCCCGCATTTGATCCGGAAGCGGCCGGCAAGGCCACCCATCAGGACTTCCGGCTGTTTGCGGCAATTGTCGCTGAATTATCCCAAGGCGTCTACTTTAATGTGGGCTCGGCGGTCATCCTGCCGGAAATCTTTTTAAAAGCGGTTAGCCTGGTCCGGAATCTGGGCCATACGGTCTCTGATCTCACCACGGTGAACTTGGATTTTATCCGCCACTATCGCCCCATGACCAACGTGGTCAACCGGCCGACCGCCGATCACGGCCGGGGGATTAATCTGGTGGGGCACCACGAAATCATGCTGCCGCTGATTGCCGCCGGTATCATTGAGCGTATTTGACGACCGGGGAACAGCTTGTTTTCACCCCCGTGATGGTTATTCTATTTACAATCCGATAAAATTTCGGTAGGAAATAGCGTTTTATACCTAAATTGAGCGATTTTCAAGAAGGAGATGAAAAGATGCCCATTTATGAATATAGCTGCGAAAAATGCGACAAAAAATTTGAAACCCTGATCCGGGGGAACGAACAGGCCGTATGCCCGGAATGCGGTTCGGAATCCGTCAAGCGGCTGCTTTCCGCCTGCGGCTTTGTCAGCAAAGGCAGCGGCGGGGAAACGGTCAGCGCTTCTGCCGGAAGCTCCTGCTCCGGATGTGCCGCCTCCTCTTGCGCCAGTTGCGGCGTATGACGGCTAAACCCATTCGCATCGGCACGCGCGGCAGCAAACTTGCCCTGTGGCAGGCCAACTGGGTTAAATCAAAACTGGAAGGCCTTTACCCGGATCTCCATATCGAGCTCGAGGTGATCAAAACCAGCGGCGACAAGATCCTGGATGTGCCGCTGGCCAAAGTCGGGGGCAAGGGCCTGTTTGTCAAGGAAATTGAGCAGGCCCTGGTGGACGGGCAGATCGACATCGCGGTCCACAGCATGAAGGATATGCCCGGGGATCTGCCGGAATCACTTTGCATCGGGGTGGTCCCGGAACGTGAGGTCCCCTATGATATCCTGATCTCCCAAGGCGACAAGCCGATCAAAGCGTTGCCGAAAGGCGCCCGGGTGGGCACCAGCAGCCTGCGGCGGGCCTCACAGCTCCTGTATATGCGGCCGGATATTGAAATTTTCCCTCTCCGCGGCAACCTGGATACACGGATCAAGAAATTAACCTCCGAGAACCTGGATGCCATTATTCTGGCGGGCGCAGGCGTTAAGCGGTTAAACCTTGAGCACGTGATTTCCGAATACATTGATCCGGACATCATCCTCCCGGCGGTCGGCCAGGGAGCGCTTTGCATTGAGGTACGAAAAGCCGACCCGCCCGTTCATGAATTGATCGCCCCGCTCGACCATGCGGAAACCAACCGGATCGTTAAAAGCGAGCGGGCATTTCTAAAGCGCCTGGAAGGCGGATGCCAGGTCCCCATGGCGGCATTCGGCCGGATTGATGCCGACACACTAACCCTGGCGGGCATGGTGGCAGAGACGGACGGCTCCATCATGCATCATCAAACCATTTCCGGACCAGTCGCCCAGGCGGAGGCCATCGGCCACGATCTGGCCGGCCGGCTGATCGATAGGGGGGCGGATCAGATCATCGCCCGTTTAAGTGAAGAGGAACATTCGTGATGAAAAAAAGCGTCTATCTGGTGGGCGCAGGTCCCGGGGATCCCGGACTGATCACCCTAAACGGGATAGAAGCAATAGAAGCCGCAGATGTCATTGTTTATGACTATCTGGCATCAGCCAGTCTTTTAAATTACGCCCGGGAATCGGCGGAGCTTATCTATGCGGGGAAAAAAGGCGGGGATCATACACTCTCCCAGGCTGAAATCAATCAGCTGATTGTAGACAGGGCCCTTTCCGGCAAAACCGTAACCCGCTTAAAAGGCGGCGATCCATTTGTTTTCGGCCGCGGCGGCGAAGAAATAGAGGCGCTCATTGATGCGGGCGTCTCATTTACCATTGTCCCGGGCGTGACATCCGCCATTGCCGCCCCGGCCTATGCGGGCATTCCGCTGACCCACCGGAAATACGCCTCCACGGTGACCTTTATCACCGGCCATGAGGATCCGAAGAAACAAACCTCAACCATTAACTGGGCCGCTCTTGCCAACACCCGGGGCACCCTGGTTTTTTTAATGGGGGTTAAAAACCTGCCCCATATCGCCGGCCGCCTCGTTGAAAACGGAATGAATCCTGAGACACCGGCCGCCCTTGTTCGCTGGGGCACCACCCCCTCGCAGGAAACGGTTACCGGCACCCTTACCACGATTGTGGAAAATGTCGAAGCCGCAGGGCTTAAGCCGCCCTGTATCATCATCGTAGGGGATGTGGTCGCCCTGCGGGATAAAATGCAGTGGTTTGAGACCCGCCCGCTATTTGGCAAACGAATTGTGGTGACGCGGGCCAGAAAGCAGGCCAGTGACATGGTTTCCCGGCTCTCCACCCTCGGGGCGCAGTGCCTGGAATTTCCGGCCATCAAAATCGTTCCACCGGACGATTTTAAGCCCCTGGACCGGGCCATTGAAAACATCGCGGACTATGACTGGCTGGTATTTACCAGCGTCAACGGCGTGGACATGTTCTTTGACCGGCTGTTCGCTAATCAAAAGGATGTCCGGGCCCTGGGCCATATCCGGACCGCCGCCATCGGGCCGGCCACTGCGGAGCGGCTATTAAAATTCGGCATTTTCAGAGACATCATTCCGGAAAGCTACCGGGCGGAGTCCGTGGTGGAGGCATTTAAAAACATACCGGTAAAGAAAGCCCGCGTGCTGCTACCCCGGGCCGCGGAAGCCAGGCCGGTTTTGCCTGAGGAACTCACAAAAATGGGCGCCCGGGTGGACGAGATTATTACCTATCACACGGTCTTGGCGGACGATAATCAAACCGAACTGATCGAAGCGCTTGCCGGAAAAAATGTGGACATGATCACCTTCACGAGTTCCTCCACGGTTACCAACTTCAAATCCCTGCTGCCGGGCGAACGGTTTGAAGAGCTCGTTGGCGGGATTACCATCGCGGCCATCGGCCCGATTACCGCGGATACGGCCCGTAAAAACGGCTTTTCCGTAGACCTGGTAGCCGAGGAATATACCATTCCGGGCCTTTGCGACGCCATCTGCCGGTATTTTTCGGCCTGATCCTGATGGCTTCGCAAAAAACGAGTGATTCCGCCGCGGCATTCTTGCAAAAGGTCGTTTTCTGTTCGTACTCGTACGCGTACTCGTAATCGTAATCGGTTTTTAATTTTCCGAATACGATTACGAGTACGAGCACCGTCCCGCTCACGCGGGACTGAGTACGAGCAGTTTCTTCTCCCATATCAACCCCTCCCCGCTTCAAGTATATTGACCGGGATTTCTGGTTTGGTGTATAAATTAATACATGAACACACGTCACCGTTCCGGCCCCAAAAATTTCCAAATGGATGAGATCCTCAAACAGCTGCCGGTCTTTGAGGAGAAACTCCGCGCCATCAAGGAGACCATTATCTCCAATATCCTTTTGATCGGTGAGACCCCGGCACCGACATTCGAGGAAGCCCAGCGCGCGGAAATTTTTCTGGAACGCCTATCCGATGCCCAGACCGACATCTGCACCACGGATGATTACAACAATCCCATCGGCATTATCAAAGGCACCGGCGGGGGGCATCAGCCGCCCATTTTCGTGGTGGCGCATCTGGACACCTTTGTGACCGGCGAGACGGACCATAACTATATCATCCGGAAGAACTCCATCACCGGCCCGGGGGTTCTGGATAATTCGGCCAGCGTGGGGGTGCTTGCCTCCATGCCGTTTATCTGCCAGACTTTAGATCTTTCGTTTAAATCCGATATTGTCCTCGCCGGCGTTACCCAATCCATCGGAAAAGGCAATCTTCAGGGCATCCGGCATCTCTTAAAAACATGGGAAGGCCCCATCCGGGGGGCGGTCATGTTGGAGGGCGAAAAGCTGGGCCGCTTAAACTACTACTCCGAGGGCATTATCCGGTGCGAAATTGACTGCAAAATTCCGGCCACCGGTAACTGGGAGCAGCGCTACAAGCCCAATGCGATCCTGATATTAAATGAGGTCATCAATGAAATCCTGGCCATGAACCTGCCCCAGCGGCCGCGCTCCCGGGTGATTATCGGCAAAATTGAAGGGGGGTTCAAGCACGGCGAAATCGCCTATGATGGCCGGATAGGCATGGAAATCCAAAGCGACTCGGATGCCATGGTCAAGCAGATGTTTACTGAAATCAAAGATATCGTTGACGGCACCAGCCATGAGCACAATGTGGCCTTGCAGCTGAACATCATCAGCACCTTAAACGCCTGCACCCTGAAATACCGGCATCCATTGGTCAAATCCGCGGTTGCAATCATGAAGCGTTTAGGCATTACCCCGGTCAGCGAGTCCAGTGAATCCGAGCTCTCCATTTTTCTGGCCAATCAAATTCCGGCACTTACGTTGGGCCTGTCAGACGGCAAAAACATCCATCTCGGTCACGCCTCCATGAAAATCGAGCCCATTTTTACGGGTATTACCCAGATCCTGGGCGTTATGCGCGCGATTGATAACGGGGTGTGTGATGAACAATAGCTGGCTTTTAAACAACACCTTTCATCATACGCATTTTAGGGATTTAAACCGACTGGTGGCAGCCAAAAACGAAAAGAAGGTGACCATCTCCCTTTGCCTGCCCACCCTAAATGAAGAAAAAACCATTGCCAAAGAAATCATCATTATGAAATCGGAACTCATGATCCGGTTTCCGCTGATTGATGAAATCGTGGTGATTGACTCCGGGTCCACCGACAATACCCGGGAGATCGCTGAAAGCTACGGGGCGGATGTGTATGATGCCGGCCATATCCTGCCGCATCTGGAGAATTTCACCGGCAAGGGCGAAAATCTCTGGAAGGCGCTTTACATTACCAACGGCGATATTATCGTATACCTGGATGCCGACATCAAAAACATCCACCATCGGTTCGTATACGCGCTGGTAGGCCCGCTGCTGACATCAAGTGCCATCAGATACACCAAAGCCTTCTATGACCGGCCGCTGACCGTGGATCAGCAGAAAAGCCGGCCCACGGGCGGCGGACGGGTC